>Ga0307374_10001666_pt1 | contig 40651 bp, 36 predicted proteins | sample OX3MG_FD_202532 | JGI IMG/M metagenome (GOLD analysis project Ga0307374, IMG submission 202532) | Soil microbial communities from Risofladan, Vaasa, Finland - OX-3 | ecosystem: Environmental > Terrestrial > Soil > Coastal area > Acid sulfate soil | place: Finland: Risofladan, Vaasa | collected... | reverse complement strand
CGAGCAGCAGCACCACGGGAACGACGGCAATAAAAATATACGCGACGACAAGGCGATTGCGCAGGCTCCACAAAAGACGTTTGCGCGCCCACCGCGCCAGGCGGAACATCAAGTATCCCGTAGCGATAACGAAGAGAATCACGCGCCACGCGCCGAGGAATGTGACGTAGCGGCCAAAGCGCGTTGCCCAAGTCAAGATGGAGAAAACAAGGACAATCGTGGCGAGGCGGTCGAGCGGCGAAGTGGTTCGCCAAAAAGCTCGCCAGCGATGGAATGACGGCACAGTAACCTCGGACGCGATTCGCAGGTTTTGCCTTTATGTGACAGGCGGCAGGATCGCGCTCTCTAATTTAGACAATATCGGGTCAGGAGAGAATAGGTATTCGCAAAATGAAGGAATAGAGGCGCGAGCGACAGATGCTCTTTCGGCGCATCTGCTGCGCGCGAATTTCGGCCGTTTCGTGCGCTTTCTACTTGGTGATGCGCTGCGTGCCAGCGGCGGGGCGCGAATTGAGCGACAACTGCACGGCGCTGTGCCGACGGCCGTAGGTGAAATAAATCACCAGGCCGATCGCCAGCCAACTGAGAAAAACTTCCCAGGTGAGCAAATGCAGCGAAAACATCATGACTAGGGAAACCAGCATGCCCATGATGGGCACAAAGGGCACCCACGGCACACGGAACGGCCTGTGCAAATCAGGTTGCTGCTTGCGAAGGATCCAAACACCAGCGCAGACGACAGTGAAAGCGAACAGAGTTCCAATGCTGACGAGCTCGTCGAGCTTGTTAATCGGCAGCGTCGCGGCCAGAAGAGCAACGCATGCGCCAATGAACATGGTCGAGATGTAAGGCGTGCGCATTTTCGGATGAACTTTGCACGCCCACTTCCCCAAAAGCCCGTCGTGAGCCATGGTGAAAAAAACGCGGGTCTGTCCGAGGAGCATCACGATCATCGTCGAAGTGAGTCCGCCAATGGCGCCAATCTTGACCAGATAACTGCCCCAGCGAACTCCGGTAACGTCCACGCCCAAAGCAATGGGGTCAGCCACGTTCAGGCGGGTATACGAAGCGAGCCCGGTGAGTATAACGGCCACGAGAATGTAAAGAATGGTGCAGATAATCAGCGAACCAAGAATTCCGATGGGCATGTCGCGCGACGGGTTCCTGGTCTCCTGCGCAGCGGTGGAGACGGCGTCGAATCCGATGTAAGCGAAGAAAATGATTCCCGCGCCGCGCAAAATGCCGCTCCAGCCGAATTCACCGAAATGGCCCGCGTTCGGCGGAATGAAGGGATGCCAATTGGCGGTGGCGAGGGAGTGATGAGCGAAAAGAAACGCGCCGCCCAATCCGATGAAAACCAGCAGGACGGAAACTTTCACGATGACGATGGCGCTGTTGACGTTGGCGGATTCCTTGATGCCTTTAACCAATATCGCAGTCACCAGCATGATGCCAAGTAAGGCCATGAGGTCGAAATGAGCAGTGACGTGTGGCAGCGCTGTCGCTTCCGCTTGAATGCTGGCCGGAAGAGTCGTGAGCGGCGCCCACACGCCGTGATACTGCACGACCACCGTCCCAGGAGCGTAAGAGAGAGAGGCCGGTATGGGGATGCCCAAATCCTGGAGGAAACTGCCGACGTAGCCGCTCCAACCGACCGCCACGGTGGCCGCGCCGAAGGCATATTCGAGGACCAGCGCCCAGCCGATGATCCAGGCGACGATTTCTCCGAGGGTGGCGTAGGCGTAGCTGTAGGAACTGCCGGCAATGGGGAGGAGGGCAGCGAACTCAGCGTAACACAATCCTGCAAACGCGCAACCGATGCCGGCGATAATGAAGGAAAGAACAATCGCCGGACCCGCTGCGGTAGCGGCTACGGGGCCAGTGAGAACGAAGATTCCGGTGCCGATGATGGCGCCGATGCCGAGCGTGACCAAGTTTACCGGGCCGAGCGAGCGCTTCAGGGAATGCTCACCCGTTTCGGATGCCTCCGCCATGATGGCGTCGAGCGGTTTTTTCGCTAACAGTTGGCTGGCCATCCATTCCCTCCGTGATTCGAATGCAAATCGCCTTGAAATTGCCGATTCAGTTTGCCGCCGCGTTTCGGTTGCGCGACATCATGCGCCAAAGCAGGTAGACCGGCAAGCCAATAAGTACAATGATGAGGCCGGGCCACGTATTCTGCGGTTTGTATCGCAGCAACTGCACCTCTAGAAATAAGGCCATCAGAATATAAAGGGCCGGAAGGACCGGGTAACCGACGGCGCGGTAAGGACGCTCCATGGTAGGCCGCGTGCGGCGCAGCACGAATAGTCCCGCCAGCGTCAAAATGTAGAAAATCAACTCCGCGAAAATCAAAAAGTCGAGGAGCTGATTGTATGTGCCGGAGAGACAAAGAACAGACGCCCACACACACTGCACTATCAGCGCTACGCCCGGCGCGTGGCGGCGATTCACGCGGCCAATGGATTTGAAAAGAAGACCGTCCTTGGCCATGGCATAATAAATTCGCGCGCCCGCGAGAATCAGGCCGTTATTGCAGCCGAAGCAGGAAATCAAGATCGCAACCGCCATCACGATCGCGCCCACGGGGCCAAAGATTACTTGCAACATCGCCGTTGCCACGCGGCCGTCAGTGGCGTATTGAATGCCGCGCGCAATAATTGTCGAGCCATGTGGGTCGCCTGCCATGGGCAGGACGCGCAAATAGGCGAAATTAGCAAGCACGTACAGCGTGGTGACAATCAAAGTCCCGAAGAAAAGCGCGAGGGGCAGATTGCGCCCGGGGCGTTTGACTTCCGAAGCGGTGAAGGTGATGTCGTACCAGGCATCGGATGCGAAGAGCGATCCAACCATAGCCACGCCGACAACCGTGGCGGTCGAAACCTCCCACGTGCCTACACCGGGCGGATAGGCATGCTGCACGGAGAGTCCCGCGTTATGCCAGAAATTATGGAAATTCGCGGCCACGGCCTCGGCGCGCGCGAACAGGAATCCCACGATAACCAATGCCGCCAAGGAGACCGTCTTCACACTCGTGAAAACGTTCTGTACGATTTTGCCGAGACGCAAGCCGCGCAGGTTGATCCACGTGAGCAAAACGATAGAAATGATCGCCAGCAGATTCTGGCGGTTGAGGCCGAGATCGTAAGGGCCGAGAATCCCAAACGGGAATTTCCACGGGCCGAAGGTGCCAAATTTCAGAATCCAGCCCGACGGCGAAAACCACGGCGCAAACACGCCGGTGAATTTCGCGAATGCAATGGCGACCGCCGCAATCGTCGCCGTTTGCACGACCAGCAGCATGGTCCAGCCGTACAGGAAACCCCAGAGTGGCCCGAAGGACTCGCGGAGAAAAACGTACTGGCCGCCCGCGTGCGGCATCGCCGCGGCAAGCTCGCCATAACTCAACGCGCCGATCATGGTCATCACGCCCGACATGACCCAGACAATAATCAGCAGGCCGGGGCTTTGCACCTGGTTCGAAATGTCGGCGGAGACGATATAAATGCCCGAGCCGATCATGGAGCCCACGACGATCATCGTGGAGTCGAACAACCCGAGGCCCTTTACAAGGCCAAGGGCGCCGCTAGAAGACGCGGCTGGTTGAACCTGTTCCGACATTTCAGCGCCCCTCCGCTTGAACGTGTTTTCCCGATCGCTTCGCGATAGCCAAAAATTCTTTCGCCCGCTCCGCCGGATCGTGAGATTCGAGCAAATCGCGAACCACGGCAATCGAATCCGCGCCTGCCTCATAGACTTCCGCAGCGCGGTCGCGGGTGATGCCGCCAATGGCTACGATGGGCTTCTCTGTGAGTTTGCGCGCTTCGCGGATGAAAGACGTGCCCACAACAGCGTCTGGTTTCTCTTTTGTAAACGTCGAGAAAATCGGTCCCACGGCGATGTAGTCCGCGGAAGTTTTCGCGGCTGCACGCACCTGCTCAAGATTGTGCGTGGAAACGCCGACCCAGCGGCCCGAGCCGCAAATCCGCCGCGCATCGGCAGGAGGCAAATCGTCCTGGCCCACGTGCACACCGCCGGCGCCGACCATCGCCGCAATGTCGGGACGGTCATTAACAATAAAGCGAGTGTCGCGCGTTGCGAGCGTCTCCGCCAAATTCGAACACGTTGCAAAGTATTCGCGCGAAGTCGAATGCTTGGCGCGGTATTGAATCAGTTCGACGCCCGCGGACACCAATAGGTGCGCGCATTTCGCCGCGGGCATGTTTAGCAGGCCTTCGTCCAGCAGCACGTAGAGAGGTGGAAACAAAATCGCGTCTCCTATCTGGCCGCGACGGCTTCGTAACGGTCGAGAAAATGCGTGTCGAACTTGCCGGCAATGAAATCGGGATCCTCAAGAATCTTCTTGTGCAACGGAATGGACGTCTTGATGCCTTCAATGACGAATTGATCGAGAGCGCGAGACATGCGCGCAATGGCTTCAGGGCGATCATCTCCGAAAGAGATGATCTTTGCGACCAGAGAATCATAATAGGGCGGCACCACGGCTTCCGAATACATGGCTGTGTCCACGCGGATGCCGGGACCGCCGGGAACACGAAAAGCGGTAATGCGGCCGGCCGAAGGCGCGAAGGTATCGGGGTCTTCCGCGTTGATGCGGCATTCGATGGCGTGACCGTGAAAGTGCGGCTTGCCAACCACGGCATCGAGTTTTTCGCCCGCCGCGAGACGAATTTGCGCTTTCACCAGGTCCACGCCGGAAATCATTTCCGTCACGGGATGCTCAACCTGAATGCGCGCATTCACTTCGATGAAATAGAGTTTGCCCGAAACTTCGTCGCGGAGAAATTCCACCGTGCCTGCGCTGGAATAGCCGATTTTCGAGAGCGCCTTCGCGACACGCGCGCCCATTTCATCACGCGTCTTCGCATCGAGGGCCGGCGAGGGCGACTCTTCGATGATTTTCTGGTGGCGCCGCTGAATCGAACATTCGCGCTCGCGCAAATGCATTACTTTGCCGTGACGGTCGCCGATTACTTGAAACTCGATATGCCGTGGATGCTCGATTAATTTCTCAAGATACACATTCGCGCTGCCAAATGCCTGCTGTGACTCGTTGCGGGCCGTCTGAAACGCAGGGATCAATTCCTCTTTCTTGTGAACCACGCGCATCCCGCGGCCCCCTCCACCTTCGGCGGCCTTGATGAGCAGCGGATAGCCGATCTCGCCGGCAAGTTTCAGGGCCGTATCCTCATCGGGGACCACGCCGGGGCTGCCGGGAATGATGGGCAGGCCCGCAGCGGACATTTCGCGGCGCGCGCGGTCTTTTTCCCCCATCATGCGGATCACTTCAGGCGAAGGCCCGATAAATGTAATGTGCGAGGCCTCGCATACCTCCGCGAAATTGGCGTTCTCGGAGAGAAATCCATAACCGGGATGAATAGCGTCAACGTTGGTGATTTCCGCGGCGCTGATCACGTGCGGAATGTTCAAGTAACTTTCGGAAGAGCGCGGCGGACCGATGCACACAGCTTCATCCGCAAATCGCACGTGCAGCGAATTGCGATCGGCCTCCGAATAGACGGCGACGGTTGGAATTCCCAGTTCCTGGCAAGCGCACAGGACGCGCAGTGCGATTTCTCCGCGATTCGCGATCAAAATTTTGCGAAACATTTTTCCCTGGAGACAGGCATGCGGCGCCGGCCTACTGTTTCCGGCTGGGATGAATGGCGAAGAGCGGCTCGCCATATTCCACCGGCTGGCCATTTTCGACGAAGACGCGCATCACTTCGCCCGCCACATCTGCCTCGATTTCATTCATCAGCTTCATGGCTTCGATGATGCAGAGGACGCGCCCCGCTTCCACATGGTCTCCCGGCCGAACGAATGCGTCGGCGCCAGGAGTCGCCGATGAATAAAAGGTACCGACGATGGGAGACTTGATGACGTGCAGATTTTCGTCGATAGGCCCGGGCGCAGAATTGGCAGAATCCGGGGCGGGCGCCGAAGAGGCGGCGGGGTGGCTCACGACGATTTCGGGCACGGGGTGTGCAGGGTGAAATGGGATGCCGGCATTCGATTGTCTTTTGCGAAGGCGGATGCGGATGTTGCTATTTTCGTATTCGAATTCCTCCAGGCCATGCTCTTCCATGAAATCGAGGATTTCAGAGACTTCGCGCAAGTCCGGCCGGGAATGCCGCAATTGGCGCGCGCCGCTCTTCTTATCTTTTCTCTTCATCCGATTTCAATCAGCTCTCTGTTGGCGTGGGTCAGGTACTCGGCGCCGGATTTGGTCACGAGCGCATCATCTTCGATGCGAATACCGCCCTTGCCTTCGATATAAACGCCGGGCTCGAGTGTCACCACAGTTCCCGCCCGGAGGACCGAATGGTCTCCCCGCCCTAACCGAGGGCTCTCATGCACCTCAAGGCCCAGGCCATGACCGGTGCTGTGTATAAACTTCCGCGCCAGTCCCGCCCGTTTTAGGACGTCCCGCGCCGCAGCATCGACTTGTTCGGCAGTCACGCCAGGCCGCAGCACCTGGCGTGCAGCCTGCTGCGCTTCGAGCACGGCACCATACCAACGACGCATCTCCGGGGAGGCGCGCCCCACACAAACTGTACGCGTCAAATCGCTCGAATAGCCGCGCAGTATAGCACCGAGGTCAAACACGACCAACTCGTTTTTCTTCACCAGCTTCCGGCTTGCCCGAGCATGCGGCCACGCCCCGCGCTCACCCGAGGCTATGATGGTATCGAAGGCGGGCCCATCCGCACCCTTGCGCCGCATGCGGAATTCAATCTCAGCAGCGAGGTCTATTTCAGATACGCCGGGCTTAGCGAATGGCAGGGTTTCTGTCCACGATGAGCAGGCAATGTCAGCGGCCTCACGCATGGTGGCTAGCTCAGACTCATCTTTAAGTACTCGCAGACGCTCGACCTTGCCGTCCCAGGCGAACCACTGAATCCCCCTTCCGGCGGCCTTTGCGAGGGTGAGCTTTTGCGCTACCGCCAGGTGCTGTGCTTCGAATCCGACGCGGCGAACTGGGCGCTGCCCAAGCTGTTCGCCTGCTGCTTTTAGTAATGAGCCGCGGAAAATTTTAACTTGGGCGGCGGTGACTTCCTGTTTGGCTTGGATGGTATAGCGCTGGTCCGTGAAGAGAATCGCGCCATTGCGTGTGGCCAAAACGATGCCGGAGCTTCCCGAAAATCCTGTGAGATAGAAAATGTTCGGGAGGTGCGTGACGATGAAGGCATCCAAACGGTCCGCGCGCATCGCCTGCTGCACAAAAGAAAGGCGGGACGGCTGTCTTGCCCGCCCCGTCTTTTCAGATACCTTGGTTGCTGCGATTTTCCCCTCCGCTTCCCGGATTACATGGGAAGAATACGGGGAGTGATGAAGAAGAGCAACTCTTGAGAGTTGGTGCTGATTGATGTGTGGCGGAAAAGCTGTCCGACGATCGGGATACTGCCAACAAACGGAACCTCGTCAATCGTAGTCTGCTGGTTCGACACGATAATTCCGCCAATCATGATCGTGACCCCATCGCGCACCAGCACGCGCGTATCCTCGGACTGAGTGTCGAGCGCTGGTATACCCTGAATTCTGGGAATTGCGGGGTCAATTTGTGTGTTTTCAACGTGAATGTTCATGAATATGGTGCCTTCCGCGGTGACCTGCGGAGTCACCTGAAGTTCGAGCACGGCGTCCACGAACTGCACGGAGATTGTGTTGTTGATAACCGTCTGAATGGGGATCTTGGTTCCCTGTTTAACGGTCGACTGTTCGTTGTTCTGAGCGACCAACTTCGGCTTGGAAAGCAGCTTGCCGACGCCCTTGGCTTCCGCTGCCGAAATGATGTAGTCCAGGGCAAAATTCGCCGAGGAGAAGGCATACGACACGCCGCTGGTCGGTACGGATGCGGCCAGGTTCGTTACCAGCGGCATCGAGACCGCAGTGGAGCTAGTACCTGTCGGGGGAGTGCTCCCAGTGATTACCGGGGGAGCCGGCAGTGGCGGAACGAACCGGCTGATCGGGCTCGTGCCCACCGCGTTGGCGCCGCCAAACAGGTTGCGCCCTCCGGTGGCCGAGCCGGCGAAAGCGAACTGCGAGCCAAGATCGCGGGCGAAGCTGCGATTGGCCGCGACCACGCGCGCTTCGATTTCGACCTGCTGCGAGCGTTTGTCGAGTTCGCGTATTAGATTGTCGACGACTGGGATCACTGTCGGGATGTCGCTGATGATAAGCGTGTTGGTTCGAGCGTCGGCCAGCACATCGCCGCGCGGAGAGAGGAACTTCTTAATCGTGCCGGAAAGGTCCGTGGCCTTCGCGTAGCTAAGCACGCGAGTGGTCGTCACCAAGTCAGCCGCTTCGACTTGGGCCTTGGCGAGGTCCTTCGCTTCGTCGGCTTCTCTCTTCACCGTCTCCTTTGTCGCTATGCGAAGCACATTGCCGTCGAGTTGCTTATCGAGATCATTGTTCTGCAGCACGATGTCGAGCGCCTGGTCCCACGGCACATTGTCGAGAACGAGTGTTAGTGTGCCCTTGACCCCAGGATCGACCACCACGTTGAGCCCGCTGATCTCATGAATCAGGCGGAAGAAATCCTGCAAATCCACGTTCTTCAAGTTCACGGAGATCGGCGCACCGGTATATTTGGGGCCGCCCGGCGCTTGAGACTCCTGCGAGATAACTGACGCAGGGCTGACCGGAGCAGAAATGTCCGCCGCGGGTACCTGGGCAGCAGCAGATGGAGGAACCTGCGCCGGCACTGGGGCTGGAGCTACTGCTTGCGTCGCGGGCACTAGAGCTGGCGACACTGCCGGAGTTTCTGTCACCGGCGTTGCTGGAGCCGGAGTTGCGGCAGGCGTCCCCGAGTCTCCTGCAGCAGCAGTGGTTTGCTGCGGTTGCTGGTCCTGCGCAAGCGGAGCATCGGAACCAGACGGTTTTGCTGGTTCTTGCGCCGCGGACGAAGCAGCCGTCGGCGCGGTTGTCTTCGGCAACGATTGTGCATTGCTTTGCGCCTCCGTTTGCGTGTCGTCAGCGGGCTGGGCGGGCTGGGCAGAACCTGAACCCGTTTCAGCGGCTGAATGCGCATCGGGCGAAGACGCGGAAGCTGGTGCCACGGATGCAAATTCGACTGCGATTCCGCCGTCCACATGCTTTACCTTGTAAGCGGAAGCTGTCGACAGATCGATAACGACGCGCGCAACTTGTGGAGAAAACTGTCCCGCGCGGACCTCGCGAATCGGTGCAATCGTGCTGGAAGTTTTCTTTGCGGCGGACATGCGGGCGCTGTTAAAGTCCAACACCAGACGATCCGGCTTGCTTAGCCGAAGTTCGTGATATTGGAAAGGTCCAGAGCCAAGCACCAGGACTTCTGGCGAATTGCCGTCCTTGGCGATTGAAATGTGGCGGATTGCCGCGAAGGGGCCAGGGGTGCTGACGGCAGCAGAAGCGTCCAGTGCCGTGTTTACAATGCGCGGCGAATCTGAATTGCGGGCATGCGCCGATAGAAAATTCTTTTTTGAAACGACGATCTTAAGTTCATCGGGTCCTTCACGGCTAACCTTAGGTGTGGCACCGTCACCCAGCAGAATTTCGAGGCGCGAAATGGTTTTTGGGCCATCCTCATATTGTTCCAGACGATAGCTACGGACAAGGTCGGTTCCCAAGACCTGCGCGGCATCGGTGGCAGTCGCCGTCACTCCCGTGAGGTCGATGTAGTAGAGGTTCGTGCTGGGATGATGGACTTCATAGTCGAATGGGCCGCTCGCCTTCGCGTCGAGGCGTACCACTCCCTGCGCAATCGCAGAGGTGACCTTGACCGAGGCTCCGGGAGCCGCGCGAAGCGCGCTAGTCGGAATCAGAAGGCTCGCTGCCGTGAGGCAGGCAAGCCCTAACGGCCGCCAAATCTTGCTCATTGCTCGTCTCCTGCCATCGGGTAGAGTCGTTTGCTCACTTCGCGTTCCATTGGCCTGCCAAATGCGTCTTTGCTTTCTTGCTGGAATGTAATTTCGTTCAAACCAATCTTCTCCACGACCCCGTCATACAGATGGTCGCCGTCGTGAATGAAATAAACGCTACCTTGTGGATTTGAAACCACTGCAACCATGCCTTCCGCTGTCTTAACCATGCCTTCGAGGTGCAATGTGGAAATCTGTAATCCGGCAATTCCTGGAGGCAAATTTAAATGACCTCCCGTGTCGCCGGTCCGAATGAGCGGAGCAAAAGGGTCTCGCTCGTGGCTGGCCACCGGCTTCGAAGTAGAGGGGCCGGCCGCAGGCTTAGCAGGGGGAGTCTTCGTTGGCGGTTTCTGGCCCTGGCTGTGGGCGGCCCAGGAAAAAGAGACGCACCAAATCAACAATCCCAGAAGAGCGACCGCTCTTGCGAATATTCTTAGCCCGTTCCTATTTCTCTGCCCCATCGCGTTAGTGCCTTCCGCCCGGAGCCGCGGCCTTTGTGCTTGTTGCGACTTCGTCAGGCTTCGAGAAAAATGTTGTTATCGTGAATTCCCCGCTGACGGTCGACCCCGGGATCACCCGAAATTGACTTTCGCTCGATCCGGCCTTTAACCCACTGAGCTTGAGGTCGGCGACATTGATGATTCGAGAGAGTCGCCCGAGGCGCGCAAAGAAGTCCAACACGGAATAATAGGGGCCGTCCGCGGTGATCTTAAATGGCATCTCGTAATGGTATTCATGCGCCACAACCGGCTGCGTTTCGATCTTGCGAATCATCACTCCCGCGCCGGATGCCGCGCCCTGCAGCATGACGATGAATTGGTCGACTTCCTTATTTTCCGGAACAATCGTCTGCAAGGTGGCAAGCTGCTTTTGCAGCGCGTCCATTTCGCCCTGAAGCTCCACCCGCCGCTGCTGGTATACCCGCAAAGTCTGGACTTCGGCCTCGAGTGGCTTTAACTGCGCGTTAGCGTTGTCCACTGCGACGCGTTCCCTTTGTACCGGAGACCCGGGGACGTACAACCCACCAAGAACCAAAACCACGGCTAGGAATAGAAATGCCAGCGCCTGAACGGGCCATGACATTTCACGAAACGAGGTTGCCATTGCTCCTCCCTAGCTCTTTCCCGGCCGCGCTGGCGCGGTGGGGGTCATTCCACCCGCCGGCTTCGGCTGGCTGACTTGGGCTGACATCGTGAATCCATACGTCTGTGCGCCCTTTACGATATCGTTCTCTGCCGCAGACTGAATTTCGATTTTGTCGAAATACCCAGAACGCTTCATCTGTGTAATAAAATTCGCGATGGCATCGATCGAAGCCGCCTCGCCGTTGATGGTCAGCTTGTTTCCGGTGCGATCCAGCGAAGTAAGCCACAGTGAATCGGAGCGTCCCACCGTATTCGCGACCATTTGCAGCAACTGCTGGCCGCCGGAACGGTTGGCCTGCAAAGTCTCGATCACATCGATGCGCTGCTGGAGAACCGCCTTTTGCTGCTCGAATTGCTGTACCTCTGCCTTGATCTGTTGCAGCCGCGTGCGCTCCGCCTGCAAGCTGGCAATGTGGGTCTCAATGCCCGCGAGTTCGTTGGACTTCTGGTGATACATCACGACAAGCACCACGACCGCCAAAATCACCGCCGCTGCGAACAACACGAGTCGCAAAGACGACTCGAGAGGGATCGAGGGCCCGGTTGTTTTCGGCCGTTCTTGACCGAGGAGGTTGATCCGAATCATGGGGTATCAAAACTCCTTAGCGCCAGCCCGACTGCAATCGCCAGTCGCGGCGCCATTTCACGAATTTTCTCTTCATCGTGCCGTCCCGGATTCACCACAATCTTCCGGAACGGGTATAGTTCTTCCACCGGCATTCCGAATTCTTCTCTGAGCAGGTCCAGCAGCCCCGGCACACGGGCCGTTCCCCCGGCCACGACGATACGACGGATGTTTTCGCCGCTGGCGGTGGCACGGAAGAAATCAAAAGTCTTCTGAATTTCAAGTATGAGGATGTCGGAAACCGATCGTAAAATCGACGTGCGCTGCTCATCGGTAACGCCGGGCAGCGAGCCGCCCATTTTCAACCGTTCCGCGTCTTCATAATTGAGATCGAGCTCCTTCTGCAGTGCGTCGGTGTACTGGTTGCCGCCTACCGAAACGTCGCGCGTGAACAGCGGCGTCCAACCCCGGATGATGTTGATATTCATGACGCTCGCGCCGATATTAAGCAAGGCGACGACCTGCGCCGGATCCGGGTCGTAATTGACCTCAAAGCAGTTCTCCAGCGCAAAGGCGTCAATGTCCACGACCACCGGAGTTTTCCCGGCCTGCGCCAATACGTTGGTATGATTCAGGATTTTGTCTTTCTTGACGGCAACCAAGAGAACATCCATCTGACTGTCCGTCGTCTCCAGCAACTGATGGCTCAGGTTCACGTCGGCGATATCGAAGGGGATATGCTGGCTGGCTTCCGCTTGAATTCTGTCGTAGAGCTCGTCTTCGGGCATCAACGGCATCGGCACGCGTTTCACGATTACCGAATGCCCCGAAACGGACGTGGCTACGTCCTTCACTTTGATTTTCTGGGAATCGAAGATTGAGCTAATGCGCTCGGCGACTGCGGGAGCGTCCATAATCGCGCCGTCCACGACCGTATCTTGGGCCAGCGGCTCAATCCCAAAGCTAACGAGTTCGTACCCCTGTTTGGTCTTCTTAAGTTCGACCGCCTTCACGGAGCTCGACCCGATATCCAGACCGATCAGAGATTTTGATTTCCCCATCCCAAACATCGTGTCGCCCCTCGCTCGCTGACTTGCGTCATGCAGAACATCGGCCGGCATGCCCACCCTGGCCATGGGAAGTCAATTTATCGTTGAAAACTCGTGCTCGCCAGTTGCGACTCACCCGGTTCGAACCGGCGTACTATTGAAAACCGTGTTACCAGTACTGCTGTACCCTTATGTCACCCCAGCGATTCGAGTGTCAAGCGACCGCGCTCGGCTGGTGTGCAGTTGGTAATCGTGAGCACTTTTAGATTAAAAAGTAGGACGGGCGTGAAGTCCACAGTCATTCCGGAGGAGCGTGCGAAAGGTGAACCCTGTTCGAGTGGACAGGATTTGTTACCGCCGCGGACGTGAAACGTCAATCTTCAGAGATTGCCACAATGCGTCTACTCGCGATTTGGTCGCTGCGTCCATGCGGATCTCATCCGGCCATGGACGCGAAAATCCTTCCGACTGCCACTTGCGCGTCCCGTCGATGCCCATCTTCGAGCCAAAATCTTGCAGGCGAGATGCGTGTTCGAGAGTATCGACGGGGCCCAGTACGAATTCGATATCGCGCTGCGGATCGATTGCGCATAACGTTTTCCACACAACTTCTCGGGGGTTCTGAATATTGACGTCGTGGTCCACAACGACAATCACTTTGGTAAACATGGCCTGTCCGAGCGACCAGATAGCGTTCATGATTTTTCGCGCATGCCCGGGGTATGATTTTCGAATCGCCACGATCATTAAGTTCTGGAAGATGCCTTCGGGGGGCATCGCGACGTCCACAATCTCCGGATATTGCATCTTCATCACCGGCAGGAAAACGCGTTCAATTGCATGGCCCATGAAAAAGTCTTCCTGTGGAGGCGGCCCCACAATGGTCGTCAAATACAGAGGTTCCTTCCTGTGCGTGATGCAAGTTACATGAAACACAGGATATTCGCCCTCGAGAGAATAGAATCCAGTGTGGTCGCCAAAAGGACCTTCTGTGCGCATCTCCGAAAGATCAACATAGCCTTCCAGCACGATCTCCGCGTTCGCGGGCACTTCGAGATCTACTGTTTCGCAAGCAACAAGCTCCACGGCGTCGCGCCGCAAGAAGCCAGAGAACATGAATTCGTCCAAGTCCGGGGGCACGGGGAGGATTCCCGCAAGCGCGGTAGCCGGATCAGCCCCAATGGCTACGGCAACTTCCAACCTTCCGGAGCCGTGGCGCGCACGCGCGCTGCGAAAATGTTCGGCGCCATGCTTTTGGGTTTGCCAATGCATCCCTGTGGTGCGTTCATCGAACACTTGCATACGGTAGCAGCCCACATTCCGTTTCCCTGTCTCCGGATTCTTGGTGATGACCATCGGCCAGGTGATGTAACGCCCGCCGTCCTGCGGCCAGCATTTCAGTATGGGGAAAAATGAGAGCGAGAAATCGTCCTTGCGAATCACTTCCTTGCACGCGCCCGACTTCACCGTCTTCGGGAAAAATGATCCCAACTCGGCCAGCTTGGGAAGCATCTTCACTTTATCGAGAAAACCTTGAGGTGTCTGCATATCCAGGAATGACCGCACGCGGGCCGCGACCTGATCGATGTCATCGACTTCGAGTGCGAGGTTCACGCGCCGCTCGCTCCCCAGCAGATTGATGACAACAGGCACGTTTGAGCCTTTGGGGCGCTCGAAAAGCAATGCGGGGCCGCCGGCTTTTGTCACTCTGTCCGTGATTTCCGTGATTTCAAGCACAGGGTCGACTTCCGCGTTAATGCGGGTCAACTCGCCTTCACGTTCCAACCGCGCAAGAAACGTCCTCAAATCGCGATATGCCAATGAACCTCCCCGCTGGTTGATTCCAGGCGCCCAATGTAGCATGAGAGGCGATATCAAAGAAGACGAAGCCGCGAGCGGAGTGAAACCCACAGCACTCCCGCTGCGTCATTTATAAGGGCCCAGAAAGAACCAGAGCACGAACCGGCCCGCGCTTAAGGCGCTGAGAAAACTTCGAGGTCACGAACCCAACTATGTCCGTCCGAGAATCGTACCAAAAACACAAAGGGCTCAGCTGGCTCATTGGAATCGCCGTGATCGCGGCAATCGTAACCGTGTACGTGGTGAAAACCAGGACGCCGGCGGTCCGCTACATCTCGATGCCGGTAAGACGCGGCAACCTTACGGCTGTCGTGCAATCGACGGGAACCATCAACCCGCTTACGACCGTTCCCGTAGGCTCGTTCGTCTCGGGAACCGTGCAATACATCTTCGCGGACTTCAACACCCAGGTTCACGCCGGAGACGTGCTCGCGCAACTCGACCCCACAATTTATGACGCGCAGGTCACGACGGCTCGCGGCAACCTGGCTAACGCGGTTGCTAATGTGCAAAACATCGCGGCCAGCATCGTTGCGGACCAGGCCAATGTGGCCAAGCTGAAGGCAAACGCGGAATACGCGCAGGTGAATGCCAAACGCATTGCCGATCTGACTCAACAGGGCGTCATTTCTCATGACCAGAACGACCAGACGCAGTCGAACTTCGTTGCTGCGAACGCTTCGGTCACGCAGGCTGAAGCCCAAGTCAACCAGACGAGAGCGCAACTCGCGCAAGCGCGTGCCCAGGTCCAATCCGCCCAAGGCACCCTGAAAATGGCGGAAACCAATTTGAAATACACAACGATTGTTTCCCCGGTCGATGGCACCGTTGTCGCCAGAAACGTCACAGTTGGGCAGTCGGTTGCCGCTTCTCTGCAGGCGCCAAACGTTTTCACCATTGCGCAGGACCTCACGCGCATGCAGGTTTACGCAGCCACAGACGAATCTGATACCGGGCAAATTCACGTGGGTCAGCCCGCGTCATTCCAAGTCGATGCTTATCCCGCCGAGTCGTTTCACGGGCGCGTGAGTGCGATTCGGCTGAATGCTTTCACAGTTCAGAACGTGGTGACGTATGACACGATCATCGACTTCGAGAATCCCGAAGGCAAACTCCTGCCCGGCGAAACGGCATACGTTACGATTCCTACAGGACACGCAAGCAATGTGCTTTTGGTCCCGAATATTGCCCTTACATTTACTCCACAGTTGGCGCCATCTCAATTGCAGGCGCTCTATAAGAAGTACAACATTCCGCGGCAAGCAACGGTATCCCACGTGGGCGGCTTGCAGGTTGTCTGGAAGCTCGACGCAAATAAACAGCCTATCCCGGTCGCGATTAAGACTGGCCTAACGGACTACACGAGCACCGACGTCGTCGAAGGCGACTTGAAGCAGGGCGACCAGGTCATTACAGGGGAACAGAACTTGAGTGGAACTAGCGGCACGCGGTCTCCGTTCGGCGGCCCTGGGAGGCGGTAAACAACTTGGACGTTCGTGAAATTCTCCGGGTATCGATGCGAGCGCTGGCGCGCAACAAAATGCGCACAGTGCTCACGATGCTGGGCATCATTATTGGCGTGGGCGCCGTAATTTGTACGGTGGCTATCGGCCAGGGCGCGTCCAACCAAGTGCAGGACCAAATCAAAAGTCTTGGAGACAACATCATTTTCATTTCCGCCGGCAGCATTAATAAGGGCGGCGTGCATATGGGCAGCCAGGCCACCAAAACCCTCACCGTGGCGGATGGCACCGCCATTCTCGCCGAGGTTCCTTTTATCAAATGGGTTTCTCCGAGCGTGGGATATGGCGCGCAAGTGGTTTATGGAGCGAATAACTGGTTTACGCATGCCAGCGGCGTCTCACCCGATTATCTCAAAATTCGCCACTGGGCGCTGGCCGCAGGGAGTGTCTTTAATCAGCGCGACGTTGATGTGGCATCCAACGTGTGCCTTCTTGGCCAGACGGTGGTAAAGAACCTTTTCGCCCCGAATGAAGACCCAGTCGGCAAGACCGTTCGTATCTCAAATCTTCCCTTTCAGGTAATCGGTGTCCTCGCAACCAAGGGAAGCTCGCCTTTCGGCGGCGATGAAGATGACACCATCATGATGCCGTATACCACGGTTCAGAAAAAGCTTGCCGGAATTAGCTGGATCCATTTCATGATGCTTTCCGCAGATTCCATGGCGGACATTCAGCCCGCGGAGGACCAAATCACTGCGCTTCTCCGTCAGCGCCACCATCTGCGCCCGCACGAAGACAACGATTTCATCATCCGCAGCCCGACGGACTTCGCGCAGGCTCAGGCGCAGTCGGGGCACGTGATGACCCTTCTGCTGGCGAGCATCGCATCGGTTTCTCTGCTCGTTGGCGGCATCGGCATTATGAACATCATGCTTGTCAGCGTAACTGAACGGACGCGCGAGATCGGCGTGCGCATGGCAGTGGGCGCCACCGAATCCGACGTGCAAGGACAATTTTTGAGTGAGGCTGTCGTGCTCAGCCTTTTGGGCGGGAGCATCGGCATTATTTTGGGGCTTGGCGGTTCTTCGATCATTGCCCGCGCCCTTCACTGGCCAACGCTTGTTTCCCCCTCCTCAATTGTTATTGCCGTGTTCTTCTCAGCGGCTGTTGGAATTTTCTTTGGATATTACCCGGCGCGACGCGCCGCACACTTGGATCCCATCGAGGCCCTTCGATATGAATAGAGGCTCAAAATTCATTTCTTATACGGTCACGCTCCTGCTGGGGCTTGCTGTCTCCCTGCCGACGTGGGCGCAGGCGCACCCAAAGAACGCGCAAGGAGAGGAATTTTTTATCGTGTCGTCGGTCGACTTGCAGAAACACCAGGTGGTGTTGATGCGGCCGACGCAGTTGACCGTTGTCGCCACAATCGGTCCGCAAACCGGCTACGTCGGGGAGAAAGGGCAGAAACTCGACGTGAAGCAGATGAAGGCGGGCGACACAGTGTGGGCAATCACAAAGCCCGGTCCGGATGGTTCAGTGACGGCTGTCAGGCTTCGTCAGGGCGCTATGACGCCTGCCGAGCTGCAGAAACTTTATCTGCACCTGCCAGCCAACAACTCCTCCTCCATACCGACGCCCGCACCTTTGACACCTCGTCCACAGAGCGGTGCGCAGGTCGCACCACTGGCCGGTGCATCCGGCGCATCGCGGTACTTAACTCATCTCGGCCGACCGAGAACCCGGCACCATCGTCCTGACGCTCTGTAGCTCCCGCCTCTTGAGCCGGCACATTCGACCGGCTTGGCGCTTCCGTCACGTTCTCCTAAGTCGCAATGCCACTCGTTGGAAACCCTACTTCGACGAATCCGACGGCGGCATTGCCGCGATCGCCGGGATATTCGCCTTTCTGATTTGTTCGTTCAGCGCCGCAAGGTCCTTCGACTTGATCTCCTTCCACTGCGCGATCAATTTGTCGGCTTTGCCTCTCAGGTCGGCATACGCGGCGTAATCCGCGGCTGTCGGAGCGTTATCCGAGCCTTCCATAAACTCGGCGATGCCTTTCAATTGATCGTTGATCTCATCGGGGTAATTCAAATCTTCCTCGCTGGCCTTCATTTTCGCTTGCCATAGTTGACCATCGATCGGCTTCATTTTTTTCTCTATGGCATCCGCTGCGTCGAGAATCGGTTTGTGTTGTGCGCTCGAACCCAGCCGCTTGCGCAGAGCCGCGATTTGCGCCTTGACGGAGTTCATTTCGTTTACGGTTTCGTCCGCGAGCGTGATCTCGTCGCGAATCTTGAGCGACAGATCGAACTCCTTGCTCAAATCTTCGGGGGTATTCTTCACGCGCGGATCGAGTTTGACCGTCAGCGGTTCAGTGAGCGTCTTGCCTTCCGCCGTCAGGCGCACTTGATATTCGCCAGGCAGCGCGAGCGGCCCTTTCGGGTTGTCCGCGCTGTCCCACACCTGCCCTGGAATCAACGTGGGCGTTTCATAGCGCAAATCCCAAACAAAACGGTTCACGCCAGCCTTGACTGGAATTGTCTTGGGCGCATGGAACTCATCGCCAGCTTCCGCTGGTTGTTCATCGGCCGGGTTCTTTTTTTCGCTTGAATATTTGCGAACAACCTTTCCGGCGCTGTCAAGAATCTCCAGCGTCACTGTGTCTTTGTCCGCGGGCTTGGTCTTCAAATAGTAATTGATGACTGCACCGTCGGGCGCGTTCTGCCCGTCCCAGGCGAAACTCCGCGGATTCGCCGAGCCGAGCCGCGTACGCCACGCAACGCGTGGACGGAAGAGATGCGCCGCGTCGTTGGTTATGTCGCCATTCCACTGGCGCAGCGGAGACAGGTCGTCGAGTATCCAAAACGAGCGACCCTTCGTCGCAATCACAAGATCGTCGTCTTTTACGACCATGTCTGTCACCGGCACTGTCGGCATATTCAACTCCAGAGGTTGCCACTTTGCGCCGTCGTCGAACGAAACGTAAATGCCCGTCTCCGTCCCGCAATAGAGAAGGCCTTTGCGTACCGGATCGGCTGTGACTGCATGGACGTAGCTACCCGATTGCGGCAGGCCATTTGTGATTTGCGTCCACGTCTTACCGTAATCGGTCGTTTTATAAACGTACGGATGGAAATCATCGAGACGATGCCGATCCGCCGCAACATAGGCAGTCCCCGCCGCATACGGCGAAGGAGCGATCAAGCCAATGCGGGCCCACTCCGGCATTCCCTTTGGAGTTACATCCGACCATGTTTTTCCGTCATCGCGCGTTATATGCACCAGTCCATCGTCGCTGCCCGTCCAAATCAGGCCGCGCTGCAGCGGCGATAACGCCACCGAAAAGATCGTGTCGTAATATTCCACGCTGGTCTCGTCGATCGTGATCGGGCCGCCGGAAGGACCTTGCTTGCTCTTGTCGTTGCGCGTCAAGTCGGGGCTAATCGCTGTCCAATTCATCCCGCCATCGGTGGTCTTGAAAAGCTTTTCTCCGCCGATGTAAACGGCATTCGAATCAAACGGCGAAATGGCAATCGGCGCGGTCCACTGAAAGCGATGGGGTAATTCGCCGGCGCTCCAGCCGCTGGGATTCACTGGCCACACGGTAACGTCTTGCACCTGCCCCGTGTGCCGGTCGAGCCGCGTGATGATTCCCCAATTCCCGCCCGCGTAAACAATGTCGGGATCTTTCGGGTCCGCGACAATGTAGCCGCTCTCGCCTCCTGCCACGTCGTACCAATCTTTGTCGGTGATCAGGCCGTGATCCGTGCGGCTGGCAATCGCGACGGTGGAGTTGTCCTGCTGCGCGCCGTACACGCGATAGAAAAACCGGTTGTCAACGCTCACGTGATAAAATTGCGCCGTCGGCTGGTTGTCTTCCGCGGTCCAGGTCTTCCCACCGTTCACCGAAATTGTCGCACCGCCATCGTTTCCCTCGATCAGGCGATTCGTATCCTTGGGGTCAATCCAGAATGCATGATCGTCGCCGTGCGGCGCGGGAATCGGGGTGAAATGCATGCCGCCGTCCGTCGAGCGGTAAGTTCCGGTATTCAAAATGTAAATCGTATCCGTCGACTTGGGGTCCGCGAAGATGTGCATGTAATACCAAGCGCGTTGCGTGAATCGCTGGTCGCCATTGATGAAATGCCACGTCTTACCCGCGTCGTCGGAACTGTAAAGACCGCCCTTCTTTGCTTCGATCAGCGCGTACACACGATTCGAATCCGCGCCAACTGCCAGGCCGATGCGCCCGTAAATCCCTTCCGGCAATCCGTGGCCAGTGAGCTGCTTCCACGTAGTGCCGCCGTCTTCGGACTTATAAATCCCACTCCCGGGGCCGCCGCTGGTGAAGCCCCAGGGCGTGCGAATTTCCTGATACATCGCTGCGTACAGAATGTGCGAATTCGACGGATCGAAAACCAGATCGACCGCGCCCGTTTTGTCATCCTTATATAAAACTTTCTGCCAAGTCTTCCCTGCGTCGGTTGAGCGAAAAACTCCGCGCTCCTCATTCGGACCGTACGCATGGCCAATCGCCGCAACAAAAACAGTGTCGGGGTCCTTCGGGTCAATCAGCACTTTCGAAATGTGGCGCGTATCGTCGAGTCCCATATGCGTCCACGTCTCGCCACCATCCGTCGATTTATACACGCCGTTGCCAAACGAAATATTTCCGCGCAAACAGGGCTCGCCCGTGCCTGCATATACGACGTTGTGGTCAGCCGGATCGATGGCGATCGCGCCAATCGACGCAATCGGCTCCTTGTCGAACATCGGACGCCAGCTTCGTCCCGCGTCTGTCGTTTTCCAGACACCTCCCGTGACTGCGCCAAAATAGTACACGTTCGGATTCCCCGGAATCCCCACGACGGTTTCCACGCGCCCGCCGCGAAATGGCCCAATCGACCGCCATTTCATTCCGGGCCACGCGGCCTTATCGAGCGTCTGCCCCGTTAAACGCGCAGAGCCGAACAGCCCCAGCAAAAGCGTCCCAAGCACCACCATGGCCAAATTGCGAGCAAGCTTCATTCCTGATCCTCCCGAAAATTGATTCAAAGCGGATGCGAACCTTATCGAAATAAGTGCAAGCTGGTAATCCTAATACTTTCGGCGGCAAACGTGTAGGAATTTCAGAGTGAGACAGGCAAAGAGTTTAGTCTAGTGGATCTGTGGCGCGGACGCGGCAGAACGGGGTTTGAATCATCAAGAGCGCGCGCCAACTGTACCGGCGTGAACCTCCGTTTCACACGCGCCCACTTTCCTTCAAAAAACACGCTTGCGGGGAGTACCAGTCATTATTGCGCGTTTTTAGACCAATCGCCGCAAGCCGTGAAGTTGCGTGCGCGCCGTGTAAGTATGCCGTAGTACTCCGCCGCGAGGCGGCCAGTTAGCGTTTAGGGCCGAATCGGCCATCCAGTTGCACCTATTCCTCGTACGTTGCGCGGTTTGTATTCTGCCCGCGCAGCGGCAAACAAAACCCATGATTCCAGCTCTCATGCTCATGTTCTCAGCAATGGCGCTGGTCCAATTCTTCCTATCGTATTGCCGCGCAATTCTGGCGACGTACGCCGAAGTGGAGCTCTCGACTGTCACTCGCGAAGTTATTGGCCTGGAGCCGGGCGAAATTCGAGGCGGGCAGTTCAACCGATTGCTTGGCCTTTTACGTGTTGCGCCGAATCCGGGCGGCGACCAATGGCACTTGGGAATTGTTTCGACCTACTACCGAATCATCTCGATGATCGATATGTCCGTGGCGCAATTGGTGCCTGCCGCGCAAAGCTGGACTGAACGCGAATCCACGCGCTGCGCCTATTTCGCAGCGGCCGCTCTCGACCGCCGCATCGCCACCATCACCCAGTGAATGACGACTGTTCCAGGTAGCCGTTCGGAATTGCCGCTAGAACTTGCCAGGTTACGACCCGCGAAGAGACCGTGAACGCCGAGCTCGTCCGTCAAGATATCTTATGGCCAGGTGTGACTTTCTCAAATCTTCCATAGCGCAGAGCCAGCGTCGGGAGGACGAGCAGGTTTAGCACAGTGGAAGTCACGAGACCGCCGAGTATCACGATCGCCATCGGGCCTTCAATTTCGCGGCCAGGATCGCCGCTTCCGATAGCGAGCGGCAGCAGGCCCATCCCGGTCACGAGCGCGGTCATCAGGATAGGCGCGAGACGCTCGCTCGCGCCCCGAAGCGCAGTTTCCAGACCCCAGTCCATTCCTTCCACTTCCACGAGATGTTCGTAATGAGAAATCATCATGATGGAATTTCGCAGCGTGATGCCGAACAGAGTCACAAAACCAATCAGCGATCCGAGCGACAGCGTGCCGCCCGTGATTACGACCGCCAGCACGCCTCCTACAAGCGCAAACGGCAGATTGGCAAGAACAAGGAGCAGGTTCCGGTAGTTTCCCATGACCACCGAGAGGAGCAGGATGATCCCGAGTCCGGCTAGCAGTGAATGCACTAGCAAATCATGGCGAGACTGAGCCTGAGCAGCCGCCGTGCCCGCGAATTCCACATAGGTTCCGGCAGGAAATGACAGTTTAGAGATGCGGTTCCGCGCTTCGTTCACAAAAGAAGTGGGATCACGGCCCTTTACGTTGCAGGTGACTGTCTGCACGCGGCGCGCGCCTTCGTGCAGAATGATGTAGCGTCCAGAGGTTTCGTAAATGTCGGCAAGCTGCCGCAGCGGCACGTAGTTCCCGTCGGGCCCTCTTAGCGGTAGAGCGCCTATTTCTTCCACGCTATTGCGTTCATCCGGCGCGAGAATTACGGAGACGTCGAACACTCGATTGCCTTGATAGACTTGCCCAACGGTGTCTCCACCGAAGGCGGTTTGCACGACGTCAAGGACATGTACCGCGTCGAAGCCCCACCGTGCGAGATCATCCTTTCTTAGGTGGACAATCACCTGCGGCATTCCCGGCGGAGACTGAAGCTCAACCCCGGTCGCGCCCTTAATTCGGCTCAACGTGCGCGTGACCTGTTGTGCTTCCTTATCAAGCTGGTCGAGATCGTTGCCGAAAATATTGACGACGATTCCGCCCGTGTAACCGGACAGTGTCTCGTTAATACGTTCCGTGAGAAAGCTGTTCGCCGAGAAGGCCGCGCCTGCAAATTTTGACAGAACAGTGCGGATGTCTTGCTGCGCGGCTGCCGCTTGCGATCCGTTGAGAGCCCTAAAACTCACCTCAATCTCGCTCGATTGAGTCCCCGCGACGTCATCGCCAAGCTCGGCCCTTCCCACGCGCTGAGCTACCGAACGCACACCAGGAATGCGTAGAAGAGCCTGAGTAACGCGATCACCCAATCGCAAAGATTCATCAACAGAAGTGCCGGGAACTGCGGTCATGTGCACCGTCAGGTTCCCTTCTTGCAGACTCGGCAAGAAGGAACCTTGCAGGAAAGGCAGAATTGCAACTCCGACAAGAATTACGACGGCGACCGCCGCAATCACAAGCCGCGGCGATTTTTCAACTCCTACCAACACCTTCCGGTACCGGGCTCTCGACCACCGGACAACGGGCGGCTCCTGAGGCGGAAGATCACGATTACCGAGCAAAAGAAAACAAAGGGCGGGCGTCACAGTCAAAGCCACGATCAAAGACGCCAGAATGGCAAGAATGTACGCCATGCCGAGCGGAGCAAAGATGCGGCCCGCGAGGCCAGACATCGTAAGCACCGGAAAGAAAACCAGAATTACCGCGAACGTGGCATAGACAACGGCGCTGCGCACTTCGATGGAAGCGTCGAAAACGACCTGTAATACGGGTCGGGGAGACTCGGATGCGCGGTTCTCGCGCAGTCGCCGGTAGATGTTCTCCACGTCAATCACTGCGTCGTCCACAACCTCACCGATGGCAATCACCAATCCGCCCAGGGTCATTGTGTTCAGACTGAAGCCTAGCTTTTCGAGAACGATCACTGCCGCCAACAGCGAAAGAGGAATCGCCGTGCAGGAGATGGCCGCCGTCCGCAGATTGAACAGGAACAGGAACAGTACAATCACGATCAGAACGGCACCGATGAGCAGCGACGACCGAACGTTATGCAGCGCCGTCTCGATGAAATCTGCCGGACGAAACACATCGGGATGCACGGTAATTCCCTGATTCGAAAGCGCGGGACGAAGTTCCGTAAGTGCCTGATCAAGCCCCTGAGTAACATCGAGCGTGTTTGCGCCGTACTGCGAAGACACCATCAGCATCAGCCCGCGCTCACCGCGAATCGACGCCGCGCCAACCGGTGGTGCGGCCGCGTCAACCACGTGGCACACGTCTCCTAACGTGATATTCACTCCGTTGCGGTGCCGCAGAACCACCTTCGAGAGTTGCTCCGACGTGATCGATTGGCCCTCGGTTTGAATCACAATCCGTTGGTTCGGCGTGTCCACGAAGCCCGACCCGCGAATGCCCGTTGCCTGGCGCGCTGCGGCAACTAGTTCATCGACCGTCAGCCCGTATCGAATCAGCTCCTGCGGTACGAATTGAAGTTGGATTTGCCGGGGCTCTTCGCCGAAGATCGCGATCTTCGCCACTCCTGGCACGGCCAAGAGGCGCTGCCTAACTGTCCAGTCCGCGACCGTAGTCAAATCCATCAGCGAATGCTTCGGCCACGTGAGTCCGACCGCCATCACGATGCTCGTGGAAGAAGTGAGCGGAGTCATGATCGGCGGATGCACTCCCGTTGGTAGCTGCCCGGTGAGCGTGGACAGCCGTTCGCCCACAACTTGCCGGTCAAGGTAAATGCTGCTGCTCGGGCGAAAAACCACCGTAATTACCGAGAGCCCCTGGATCGAGCCGGACCGAAGGGAATCGATTCCCGAAACGCCAATGATCGCGTTTTCAATCGGCTGCGTGACGAGCACTTCGACCTGCTCAGGAGCCAGGCCTGGCGCTTCGGTCTGAATCACCACCTGGGGCGGCGCGAACTCCGGGAAAACGTCGTAACGTGCTTGCGTCAGTGAATACAGACCATAACCAAGCAGCGCGCACGCGAGCGCAATAATGATGCCGCGGAAACGAAGCGAAAATCGAACGATGGCTGATAGCATAGGCGCCCGTTAGTCCTCCGGCTGGATTTGTGAGCGGAACTCCTCGGAGAGAAGCGCCTGCGTGCCTCGAACTACAATTTGGTCTCCGGGCGAAAATCCGCTGGACACAAAAATCCCGTTCTCCAACGGCGTGTTTGTTGGAACCAGGCGGCGGACAAATCGGCCGGGTGCTGTCTGTTGATATACCCAGGCGTTCCCCTGCCACCATACAATTGCAGATTCTGGAATCACCACTCCGCGCATCTGCGGTCCACTTGGGATGTGAGCCACCAAATTCAGGTCCGGCGCAAGACCGAAACGGTTGCGCGTAATATAAAGAAGCCCCACGCCCTGAACGCGCGGATCCACTTGCGGAAATGACGAGACAAATCTTGCCTCGATTTGAGTTGACCCCGCGATTTCGAGGGTGATTCTCGCCGGGGGACTCGACTCCGCGCTGGCGGGCAACGTGACCTGCACCAGAAACTCGCTCTGATTGAAAACGCGATCCAACGGCGCGGGGTCCTCAGTGATCCACCTTGCGATCACGCTGCCCCAAGTCTGGCGCACTGCGGCTACTTGCAGCGCTAGAGATTGCCGCGCACCTTCCACATCCACTTGGTCCAAGCGGAAAGCACCCCGCGCGGCCTGCACGGATTTCTGCGAAGCATTCTGCCGCCCTTCGTACAATACTTTCAGGCGGTCATATTCTTCTCCCGACACACCGACGTTTACGCGCGCCTTCTCCAAATTCATCTGGTCGGCCGTGTAACTGGCGCGCGCGCTCACTAGTTCCTGTGCCGACAATACGATTGCCGGCGCCGTAATTTCTCCGCGAGAAGTAACTGCTTTGAGCGAAGCGACAGTAACCCCCACCTGGGATTGCGTGCGCGTGTCGAGCGTCAGGATCGTTTGTCCATTCTGAATGGAAACCCTCGAGGGCGGCTTAATTGCGTGTTCTGCGTCGTCTTGATCGGCCGCGGCTTTCCGGTCCGGAACAACAATGTGAGTCAGAATAACCGCCAGCATTAGAGCGAGACCTGCCGTGAACAGCCGCTTCCAGTTCCTTTTCGTCATTTTTTCTCCTTCGCATGATTTTTCAGTGCAGGGGATTCGGGGCTTAGTGGCAAAATATCGCCGGACTCGAGCGGCCGTTCGACAGCATCTTCGAGATTTCCCAAAGCAGCTTGAGCCCGGGAAATCGCCGCGAGTTTCGCACCGGCCGCGAGCGCGCTTCCGAGCAACTCGCTGTTCACGGGAAGCGGGCCGGACTCGCCAGCCTTGAACGCATTCTCCGCTAGCTGAACTTTGCCGCCGTGAAGCTCGAGTACATGCTCGGCTTCCGTCAGCTCCTTCCACGTTCCGCTGTAGCGCGCGGACGCTGTTTCGCTCTCTGCGATCACCCGAGCTTGCGTCGCAAGGAATTTCGCTGCCGCTTCTTTGCGCCGCGCTTCAGCCTCGGCAATCGGCCCTTGATTTCGATTGAAAATCGGCAGAACGGTTGACAGAGCCAGCGTAAAAAAGCTACTTCCTTCTTCATACGTATAGCCTGGGCCAATTTGAATGTCGGGATATTGCCGCGCGATTTCGAGCTGCAGGCTTGCTTCAGCTGCCGCATACGTGGCCAAAGCTCGCCGGACATCCAGACGGTTCAGAACCGCTTCCCGTTGGATTTGTTGCCGGGACAAAGAATCGGGGTTGGGCGGACTATCAAAATTGGGCCACGAGAGCTCTACTCCATTGAGCGCGGAAACCGGTACGCCGATCGCGCCAGCCAGCAAACTTCGATCTTGCGATATTTGCGTTCCCGCGTTCAGAGTTCCTAACCGCGCATTCGCAAGATCGATTCGCGCTAAATCCAATTCCGGACGAGAAATTTCACCCACCGCCAGCCTTTTCTCCAGAAGTTGCACTCTGTCGGCCAAAACTCTCACTCGGGATCGCATCTGGTCCGCGCTTCGAATAGCCACAAGGTAATTGACTAAGGCCGCGCGAACCGAGCTCCTGACTTTCCACGCTGTGCTTGCTATGTTGAACCGCGCGGCTTCACTTAGGTTCTTCGCATCGAGTATTTGATAGCCGCGCTTTCCCGCCGTTTGAATCGGCATCGAGAGACTCAGGTCGAACAGATACGGGCTTGGTATTCCCGGTTTTAGACTCAACGTGGGATTGGGACGCGCTCCTGCCGTAACCACAGCGGCTTTGGCCACGCTCGCCTGCGCACGGGCGATGTCCATTTCAGGGTTGAAATAGAAAGCGGCAAGCGTCAGCGACCGCAGGTCCCAGCTTTTCAGCGGCCAGGAACTTACTGGATGCCCGAGATTTTTCTCCAGGAACACGCGCAGGCCAGCGTCCTGCAAGTTCCGGCTCTCCAGCCCAGCCGCGGTTTCCGATGGCGAGATCGGAGCGCCGTGGTACCTTTGCATGGCGCAACCGTTCACCGCCGCGAACGCCAGACAAATCACAATCAATTTTTTCGTCGGGTTCATTGCACCCTCTCTGCTTACGCCCACTGCCTCGATTCTGTTCATCCCATGAAGCTGAGCAGCACAAGAACTGCAATAACGAACGTCAAAATGAAACCAATATCCAGTCGCGTTCTCCCTGACCGAACACGAGCGTGTCCGCCGGTTCCGGCAAATGCCAAAGGCCAAGAGAAGAAAACTAAGAGAAAACGCTGAGAAAAATAGTCTTCACGCGAAGTAAGTCCGCGCCGCCGCTGCATCCGCATGCAGACGAAGGAGAGCGCGACTCTCGACGCGCCCACGGCGGGTCATTTTGGACACACTTCTAGATACGGAGGTTTAGCGGGGGACTTTCCGAAAGCGGACCGCATGCAGCCGGATGAATCAGGGAGAAAAGCGCGCCGTTAATGCGCCCAATCGTAAACGCGTATTTCGTTGCCGACAAGCTCGCACAGAACGTCACCATCACTTGCGCGAACGCGTATACCGCGCCAACGCACAGGGCAATAACCACAAAAGTGTACTCGGTATCTTTTCCGGTTTTGAGAGTGTGATCCCAGCGGTCGAACATCTCCAACACAGGACAAACGAAGCAGATTAGCAAGACAAGCGTGACAATCACGCGCGATGTTCTCGAACGCACGGAACAAATTATGGCAGAGCGAATCTTCAAGATCAACCCGGATTTTCCTTTTACACAGCGTGGAGATGCGCTTTTCCCGGACCACAAGAGCGGGAAGTCTTCGCGCCCAGGGTGCTTCGCGACTCGACATTTTCAGTCGCGCAGTACCACATCAAAAAGCCTCAAATGGAAAAAATGGAAAATGACAATCTGTACTTGCAGTCTCTTAGTTATGTACAATCGATAAGCTAGAGAGACAGGCGGGAGTGGTTCAGTGGCAGAACGCTAGCTTCCCAAGCTAGAAATGAGGGTTCGATTCCCTTCTCCCGCTCCAGATTCTCCGAGGGTTAGGCGACCGCTTCATTTCCCATGATAAGGCAGGAAAATCCTGCCTTGGGCATGCCGGCCCCGTTCGTGATTCGGAGGACGGCCCAACGTTCACACTGCTTCCCGTGAATTCACTTGGCCCAGGGAGGTGCGGTCGCTGGGAGCATCGCCAACTGCCTGATTCAGTTTTTGCAGGCGTCGCTGCGCCAGGATCGCTGCGCCCAAGGCACTGATGAACTGAACGAGGTTCTCAGGAGGAACGTTGACCTCAGCATGGAGATGCTCACGCACAACGCGAGCCATGGTCTCGAAGCGGAGGATGCCGCCGATCAACGTGAACTCGGGCTCCATCTGAACACGCTTCATCAACTGAACTGAACGATCAACGAGGGAAGCAATCGCGCCGTGCATGATGTCTGCCGGCGAACTTCCGAGGGACAATTGGTTGATTACTTCGGATTCGGCAAAGACGGCGCAAACCCCAGAGATCGGCACTTGCTGTTTGGAAGTTGCCACCAGCGGACCGATTTCCTGCGTGCTGTAGCCCATGTATCTGGCGGTTTTTTCAAGGAATGCGCCGGTTCCCGCGGCACATTTATCATTGAGGCGAAACGATTTGACTCTGGAGGAATCATCAATGCGGCTGGCTTTCATGGTTTGTCCGCCGACGTCAAGAATGGTGCGCGTTTGAGGGAACAAAAAGAAGGCGCCGCGGGCGCTGGCGGTTAGATCGGTCACCTGAGCATCGCTAAAGGAAACCATGTGGCGTCCAAAACCCGTGGCGACGACATAAGAAATGTCCGACTCCTGCAATCCAGTCTGATGTAACGCGATGTCATAGACCTGACGGGCAACTTCAGCCAGCTTGAAGCCGGTTTTGTCCAAGGCCTGACCGAGAATGACGCCGCGTTCGTTCAGAATTACAGCTTTAGTGTAGGTAGATCCAACGTCGATGCCAGCCGAAAGAGTCATGACGGCCTCCCGGAAGCAGCCGGCGCGCGCCCGGCTAGAACATGATCCAGAGCAAAGAGTGCCGCGCCAAGCGCGCCCATGAAGTGGGAATCGTCGCTTACGTTCAACGTTGCTCCAAGGCCCTTCTGAAGCGCTTCGATCATTCCAATATTGCGCGCGACTCCGCCCGTAAAGGTGATTTCCGGCTCGACGCCGACACGCCGGAGAAGTCCGATGGAGCGCGCAGCGATCGATTGATGGACGCCTTGCAGGATGTCTTCTATCTTTTTCCCTTTGCCCAGCCAGGAGAGCACTTCCGATTCAGCGAATACCGTGCAGGTGGTGCTAATGCGGACTGGGTGCTCGGCGCGAAGAGCCGTTGGACCGAGCTGGTCCAGAGGGATAGCCAGCGCACTGGAAGCCGCCCCCAAAAATCTGCCGGTCCCGGCGGCACATTTATCGTTCATGCAAAAGTCCACGATCTCACCGGAAGGGCGGACACGGATCGCCTTCGTGTCTTGACCACCCATATCGAGTACGGTGCGCGTTTGGGGAAACATGTGGACTGCACCACGTCCGTGACAACTGATTTCAGTAACTTGGGTGTTTCCAAACGTCACGCGATAGCGGCCATATCCTGTGCCGACTACATACTCCACTTCTTCTTCCGGGACATTGGCGCTCTTGAGGGCTTCAGAGAAGGCCTGCTCGGCGGCGGCGATCACGTTGGCACCGGTATCAATCAGGGCGCGGCCAGCAATGTGTTTAGCTTCGTCGATCACGACGGCTTTCGTCTGCGTGGATCCCACATCAACGCCAGCGGCATACGCCATGATTCATTCCCCTTTCGGTCGAGAAAACTCCCGCGTCAGGGCGCGGCAACCTCCTGTTGCTTGCGGGAGGCCAGACCTTCAAAGAAAGCATCGATACGGTTCTTCATCTGAGCTTCACTCACCACACGGCGATCCATCATGTCGGATTCGATGAACAGGCTGGGGATGTCGCGTGCGGCCATGAGCGAACGCCTGTTGTCCGCCATGCCGGCGGAAGTGGTGCGACAACTTTTGACCGGATGGTAGACCACACCGTCGAGATGATAGGAATCAATCATTTCGATGATGGCGCGGTCTTGATAAAACATACTGTCCATGGCTTCGCGGACACTGATGAGCACACCTTCAGCCAGACTTTCGAGGGGCCGAGAGAGGTCGTACTCGAAGCCCAGATTGGCGCCACCGGAAGCAAACCACAGATAGGTGGAGTGGACGAATGTGCCGCCCCACTCGCTGAAGAGTTCGTTAAATCTCCGGAAGATGGGATAGCAGGGCACGCCGATAAATGTCAGGCGGTACTTTTCATCCATGGCCGTGCCGATGCCATGAGCGGACTTGTAGGACATCTCCTCGACGAGGTTTGAAAAGAAGCGGCCGCCTTCTTTCGATCCGCGAAAACCGTTGGCGACTCCCAGGTAAATCGTGCCGTCGGTGAGTGCATTGAAGAGAGAAGGACGGCTCTTGTTGAACTCCAAAACGCTCTTCCATCCCCGGGACATTTCGTTGGCGTGGCCCATCACTTCGCGGAGGCGATCGATATCGAATCTGATGCCTGTCACTCGCTCACACAGGGATATGAGTTCGTTGATCTGGGCTTGCACATAGCGGCGGTCGTTCTCGAAGTCCGGGTCGCCCGCCCAAGTCTGTGTTCCTGCGGCACGAGTGCCCGGTACATCAAGGGTAAAGACCGGAATGTTATACATGCGATCCCAAATTTCGCCCCACTTGATATAGGTATTGCAGGCATTGGTCAGGACGGCGATGGAGGGCTTGGGGATGCGGCCCATGGGGTGCTGCCCGCCACGGAGCTGCACGGCAACATCGGCCTTCACGTAACCACAGATATCCGGAGAGTAACCGTAGTCTTCGGCTTGATTGAGATATTCGTGGGCAACACGGCGCACGGCCGTTTGCAGTGAATTGATTTCCGGGAAAACGACGGGCAGATTGAAAGTACGCAAGATTTCGCACATGCTGCCCATCACGAAAACATAGGCGGCCGAACCACCTTGCTCGGCGGTGCTGTTTAATTCGGAGAACCATTGACGAAAGAGATCGGCGCCGTCCCGGTTTCCCCTTCCGACAATGCTGTCCTGCGGTTGTGGTTCGTTCATGGCAGAGACCTTTCCTAGCTGAAAAGAATATTTTCCACAAAAGTTTCGAGCTGAAGTTCCATGTGGTCAAAGGTGGTCATTTTTTCCTCAAACTCGCTGATGAAATACGGAATGCCTTCTCCATCCAGCGCGTGGAGATAGGCGACCTGCTCTTCCAAGCCGGGCTCGCACATTTTGGCGGCAGTGATTATCGCGGCGCTCGCTCGCGAGTTCCTGATGCGTTCAATCAACATTTTCTCTTTGGGTTTGCGAAGGTCATGCTGAACGGGGCTGTACGAACTTTTTTCCAGGTAGGCGGAGGCGAGATCGAATAGCGGATCGCCTAGCCGGGGCACATCTTCCAGAATCCAGCGCAAGCCAATGAGCAGATCATCATCCACAACGTAACAGGAGCGCGCTATGGCGCGTATCAGGTCGAGCGGCGGCTGTTCGCAGAAACCGCCTTCGAAAACCACGCGGATCTTGTCCTGCTTCTTGTTCAGCCGCGCGGCAATGAGAGGTAGCACGGCTTCGAGCAGGCCGTTGTGCTCTTCCCGGGGCATCATTCCGCCGATGGCGACGAGGACGTAGGCTTCATCGGCGGAGAGCAACCAGGGCGTCTCGCGTTTCACGGCATACAAAGAGCGGAGCAAAGCGCGATTGCGGTTGTAAACGTGAATCGAATTGCGCAGATCCTCCGCCGTGATTGCCCGTCCCGCTATGGTCTCTATGGAGCGCTGGAGGCGCGCATATTCGCTGCGCAGATAGGTGACAGCGGCGGGAGAATTCGCGTTTTGCGGAAGATAAAGAATCTGACAAGGATACGCAAAATTGCGGCCCCAGACCGCGCCGAGATTCCGGGCGGCGTCGCAGATGGGATGAGTCACAAACATTTCGAGCTCGACTCTTTTGCTGAGGGCAAGTTCGAGGGAAGTCTTGAGTATCGAACAGAGATAGGAGCCGAAACGGGAGTCAGCCTGGACAGCTTCGATTGGAGCTCCACGGACCTTGAAGGGTAAAATCCCCGCCGCATGGACGATCTCTTCCGGAAAGTAGACCTGAAAATGGCCGATGACTTTTCCTCCGGATTCGCGCCAGCGGCGCACGGTCGGGAAAGACATATCTTCGAGTAGTTCCCGGCATTCGTACAAAATCGCGTCGAGAGGCTTGTCTCGCCAATTTTCAAATGTCTGAACTCTCATGATGGGTGCCTTTTCATTTCCTTGCCATGGCGCAGCCTCGCCTGTCTGGCGCGCTCCAATCAGGTGCCACCAAGATACTGCCCTCCATCCACACGAAGAACTTGACCGGTGATGTGCGCCGCACCGGGGCCGCAAAGGAAGAGAACCGAAGCGGCGACATCGGCCGGTTCGAGAAGATTTCCCAAAAGACTTTCCGCAGTCGCTGCGTCTTTTATTGCCTGGGGAACACCTTCGGTGAGGGGCGTGCGCACCCAGCCGGGCTCGACAACATTGACGAGGATCGCGTACCGGCCGACCTCGCGAGCAACGCTCTTTGCGAGGCCGAGAAGGCCTGCTTTGCTTGCGGAGTACGCCGAAGTGCCGAATTTTCCGCGGGAGCCATTGATGGACCCGATCAGCACGATTCGGCCGCCCTTCGCGCGGCGCATATCGGGAATGGAGTGGCGAAGGAGGAGGAAAGCGCCGCGAAGATTCACGGATTGAACCGAATCCCAATCATTGGCGGACATCTTCCAGATGACTGCGTCCCGCGAAATGCCTGCCGCATGGACAACAACGTCGAGCCTTCTTGCAGTTGAATTGACTGAATCAATGGCCGCAGCTATTGAGTTTTCATCTCGGACGTCACACTTGATCCAGTCGCGCTGGCCGGCCGGTTCCAAAAGATCAAGGGAAAACGCGCGCGCGCCGGCTTGCACGAGGGCATCGATTATGGCGCATCCGATTGCGCCTGAGCCGCCGGTGACAATCGCCACTTTCCCCGCGAGCTGTGCCGGCTCAGGACTCATGCAAAAACCTCCCCAAGTCAGGATCGCGAAAGCAGGTGGTGACTGGTTTGCCGTTCATCGTGCGGCCTTTGAGGGTTGTCCCACCCACGGCGCGATTTCACAGACTAGCTCTTCTCCCCAGCGGGCACCCTGCGCGAGGCGTTGCCGGAGACGGATGAAATCAACTTCGCGCTGGTCTTTGCTGCCGTAGTGAAAGGCGCGGAAGCCTGCGTTCGCCTCCGTCATCATATTGAGAGAAAGCCAGGCGCGATTGCTCTCATGGTTGTTGTCCCAGTGCCGGAGTTTGTGCTTACGCAAACTTTCGATGGTCTTGATGAGGCAATCCGGCATGGTGTAGAGGAGCTTCGTGCACATCTCCTCGACTGCTTCGTCGAGGAGGGACAGGTCGACGGTGCCCTTGGCGAGAAGTGATTTTCCCTCTTCGCGGAGTTGTCCGGACTTCCAGTCCCCGAACACGACGCGCCCGTATTCATCAAGGACGCGGTCCGTCACCACCAGAGGATTGGCCAGCCACTTGCCGTCGAGCTTCAAGGCCGGAACTATCCGGGTGAGTCCGCCGAGCCAGTAAAAACGGTGAGCAGTCCAGGTTTCACAGAGGGTTCCACTGTACATGGCATGCTCGACGCCAACATAAAGGGGAAGAAAATCGGTGCTTCCTCCATCGGGAGCGGAGCCGTGCTTGGGTCCAGCCTGGCTGAAAACAGCGAGGTCGCTGGCAATAGAAAAGTCGCACGCCATTCCGATTTCCTGCCCGCCGCCAACGCGCATGCCGTTCACGCGACAGATCACGGGCTTGTCGCACTGCAAAATCGTCGAAACCATGTCGTTAAACAGGCGCATGTATTGGCGGTATTCAGCGGGTGCGCCGGCATAATTCTCGGCATACTCGCGAGTATTGCCGCCACTGCAGAAAGCGCGCGCGCCGGCGCCGGTGAGAACCACAGCTACGGCGGCCCGATCATTGCTCGCTTCCCGCAATGCCAAGATCAGTTCCTTGGCCATAGACGTCGTGTAACTGTTGAGCTCCTCGGGGTTGTTCAGCGTGATCCAGAGATTGTGGAGGCCTTCCACTGTTTCACCTGAACGGTCGCGGGCAGGCTTTCGTTCTACGAGAATCTCCCGCGGAGAGAAAGCTTCGACGAGGTTGTGGTTCTTCACCTTGCTGCCTCCGATGTGTGATTTTGCTGTTGACGTTTGGGCTGGAGAATGGCGCGGCGCCGAATGGAATGATTTGCAACCGCCTCAAGTATCGCCGGAGCTTCGTCCAGGGCATGGAATTCTACGTATGGCGTGAGTGAAACCTTGCCTTCGAGAACCAGACGCAGAGCCGCGGGATATTGCTCGGGTGGGCAGCCCCAGTTGCCGCGCGCAGTGGCATCGAAGGCCATCAGGTTGGAGAAGCGAAGCTCGATAGCCTTGGGCGTGAAACCGACGACAGCTAGATAGGCCCCATGATCCAGCAATCCGAAGGCAGTAGTTTGGCCGGCGGGAGTCCCGCTCATCTCAAAGATTTTCAGCCCGATGCCGTTGCGAGCAGATTCCTTCGTGAAAGCGCGCACAGCGGCTTTCATGCTTTTCAAGTCCATGGAGGTCGCATCAAGAACGAGCCCCGCGCCATGCAGGGAAACCAGCTCGAGCCTCTCTCGGTCAACATCAATGGCCACCACGGCGGCGCCCCGTGCTGCAGCAATTTGCACAGCGAATGCTCCAACGCCGCCGACACCTACGATCACGGCAACATCGTCAGCCCCCAAGCAGGACCTGCGGATGGCTTCGAAGGGAGTGGTTACCGCGTCTGCCACAACGGAGAGCATGTCGAGTGTAAGACCCTGCGGCAAAGGTTCTGGGACCGCGCAGAGTCCGCGGGCAGGAACGAGAACGTGAGTGGCGAATCCTCCATTTCCGTCGTTGCCAGGCATGAATTGCCGGCGGCAGACTGTCGATCGTCCCGCGCGGCATGCCGGACAGTTTCCGCAGGGAATTACGGCCGGCACAATCACAGAGCACCCCAGCCAGGTGCTGGCGCTTTCACCCGCATCTACAACGCGCCCGGAGATTTCATGTCCCAAGATGAGAGGGAGGTGATGGCGGGTGGGAACGCTATCGAAAGCGAAGCCGACATCGGTGTGACAGATGCCGCAACCCGCTACTTCAACCACAACTTCATCCGGCCCGGGTTGTAGAGCGGGAAGTTCGCAGGTCCGCAAGGGAGTCTTGGAAGCTACTAGCTGGAATCCGTAGGCATGGGGAATGGTGATCACCGACGGCTCCTTGGGCGAGGTGCGGCGCGCCTTAAACTGTGAGTATCTGGCCGATGCGAACCGGGGGCAGTGATGCAGGTCACAAGGCCGTGTGACCGATTGACATAAGAACAGATTGACGCAGCAATTGATTCCCACGGAAGAAATTTTCGTCGGTTGGATTACTGATCTTCTGCTTACCTACTCTCAAGACGCCAATGCCCACGCCGCTGGGCATGGGCCCACAACCGCACAGATAGGAAAATCTTCCTCAGCATGATCCTCGAAGATTTCGAAAGCGAAAAGCACATCCGCGAAAATACGATGTGGTTGCGCGCGAGTCCTGTAACGCATATTCGCGCTGGCTGCGCTACCAATCAAATTGGCTTCGGCTGGACCAACGGAGTGTTTCTCGAATTGCTGCACGAACTCCCACCGGAGCAGCTCGCCCGCCTGACGAACTGACTGAACTCGGGAAATCGCGCCGATCCCAGAAAAGGCCTCCGTTGTTTGTCACGTTTGTGCGGCACGCCTAGTCTAATCTCTGGTCCTGGGATTCGACTTCAGCTGGCAGGAGAGGTTCATGTTACTGATCATAATTATTCTGGTGGTGCTTTTGTTTGCTGGCGGTGGAGGCTATTACGGGTACTCAAGATGGGGAACAGGTGGTGGCTTGGGCGTGGTTGGCACCGTTCTGGTGATTTTGCTTATCTTGTATCTGCTCGGCGCACTGCGGTTTTGAAGAATTCAAGGCAGCAGTGCCTACACGTATGACTCCTCGCTCCGCGGCTTAGTTCGCCTTGCGGGCATAGGGATTGCGCGAGGATTTTTGCGGGTGTGCGCTCCGGTATTCTTCCAGGTCTGTATCCGAAATACGGTAACTCGTTTCCGATGGATTGTTGGCGTGGCCGGCAAGCTCGCGATGCAGCTTGGTTGAACAAATCGATGGAGCGTCTTGAAAACGCGCGCGATGCGCATTGAACGCTTCATTGGCTATCGACAGCTTGAACGCGCGAATTGCGCCTTCCGAGACGTGCACGTTAAACGTGTACTCGCGATCGAACGTTTTCACCTTGAAGCCGACATACTGCACGAACAGGTTATCGCTCACAGAGAAGCTCCCTTCACATATGGCAGCGATTGCGCTGCGCTACATCTTGCTGGTTACCACTTGCCGGTTACCGCCGCCCCCCGCCACGATCACTGCCGCCCCGATCTCCGCCGCCGCGACCCCCACGGCCGCCTCCAGCACCCCCGTGACCTCCGCGGCCGCCGCCCGCGCCTCCGCCGCTGCGGTTACCGAATCCGCCGCGATTTCCGCCGCCTTCGCCGCGTGGCGCTTGCGGACGCGCTTCGTTCACTTGCAAAGCGCGGCCTTCCATCATCGTTCCGTTCAACTGCGAAATCGCGCGCGCTGAATCCTCTTTGGGCCCCAGCTCGACGAATCCGAACCCGCGCGAACGTCCCGTGCCCATATCGCGCACTACGCGCGCCGATTGCACTTCGAACCCCTGACTGCTAAACATTTGCTGCAGGCTTTCGTCGGTGACTTCAAACGGCAGGTTCCCTACGTAGAGCTTTGCCATGGAAGGGACTCCTTAACTGCAATGCTGCGTCTTTCCTGGGATTCGCACACCCTGAGAGGCTTTCCCGGAAATCCACTGCCAAACTCTTTCTTTTCGGTGCGCTTTACAGATGCTTTGTGGTGGGCCTGGCTTATTTGAGATGCTAGCGAGAGCCTGCACGTGGCAAGCTCCCGCTAATTTTGATCTACTGACTAGAGGCTAGTTACGTTAGCGGCCTGCAAGCCCTTGGGGCCTGACACGACGTCGAATTCGACGGCCTGTCCTTCGTTCAGCGACTTGTAGCCTTCCGACTGAATCGCCGAAAAGTGAACGAAAACATCTTCGCCCGACTGACGCTGGATGAATCCAAAGCCCTTGCTCGCATTGAACCACTTTACTGTTCCTTGTTCTTTTGACACTTGTGTTTCCTCTTCTTTATTTTAAGCTATTTGCGCCTCGCGACCGCCTCCAGCCGTAAAGCAAAAAAGGCTGCAAGTTTGTACTTGCAGCCCCTTTAATCGAATCTAGGGGTTTTACAAGAGCAACAAACGCAACCTGAGAATACCATAGTTGACCCTGTAGAGCTAGCGAATTCGCCAGCGCGCCGGAGGCCAAATGTCTAAAAGGCGATACAAATTATTAGCTCTTGTTTCCCAAGGTTGCGAACCTCCCGCACGCCTTTGTTTGTGTCAATTGCCATTCCTTCTTTAGTGTTAACTATCTGGACAACTATAATGACAGGTCCGTCTAGTTTAAGGCCTTTTCCAAACCACACCCCAAATCATCGTTCCGGACCCTTATTATTCTGAATAAATCACTGCAATTCCTAATCTCGCCGCTAGCGGTTCGAAACCAACGACGACCGTGCTTATCTCTGGTCTAATTGCTAATTTTGAGGCAAATTCCTTCCGCGGACTTTTTCCTTTGCGAACTTACGGAGGTACTCCGGATGCGCGTTCAGCCTGACCGTTTCAATTTTCTTGTCGGCATTGTGCTGTTCTCCCTGCTGAGTTCTCCGCAGTCCGCCAAGGCCGCGCAGCATCCTGCGGAGAAGCAAATTGACGCGATTTTTTCTGGAGTCACGTCGCCGCAAGAGTCGGGCCTAGCCGTCGTCGTACGCAAAGATGGCCGCACCGTATTTGTTCGCGGCTACGGCTTGCGCGATTTGCGCTCCAATCTCCCCATCGACGCGCGTACGAATTTTCGCCTCGCTTCTTTCACCAAGCAATTCACGGCAATGGCAATTATGCTCCTCGTGCACGACGGGGAACTGCGCTACGACACAACCCTTAGCAATGTTTTCCCCGAGTTCCCCGCCTACGGCCGCGCGATCACGATTCGCAATTTGCTCAACCACACTTCCGGCCTCGTGGCTTACGAAGACTTGATGGACAAACAATACGCTGGCAAATCCTGGGAAGAAATTCCGCAAATCACCGACGCGGGCGTGCTCGCGCTGATGGAGCAGCAAACGGGAACGAAATTCCTTCCCGGCACGAAATGGGAGTACAGCAACGGCGGCTACTGCGTGCTCGCTATGGTGGTCGAGAAAATTTCGGGAGTGCCGTTCGCGGAGTTTCTGCACCGACGAATTTTCGCGCCGCTCAGAATGCAAAACACAGTCGCGCACATTTACGGCAAGGATCGCGTCGCGAATCGCGCCTACGGTTACACGAATGACGCGGGCGTGTGGCTGGAAACAGATCAGAGTCCAACTTCAGCGACGCTGGGCGATGGCGGAATTTACAGTTCGCTCGACGATTTAATCAAGTGGGACGATGCGCTGCGCAATCACAGGCTGCTCAGCGCCAAGGAAATGCGTCCCGCGGTGACGCCGGAAAACTCCGCCGCTGTGTTGCCCGAAAATGTGGAGGACTTGCCGAAAGCCGCCGGCGAGAAACCGCTCGCGTATGGCTTCGGGTGGTTCCTCAATCCATATCGCGGACACGCGCGCATGTGGCACTACGGCAGTTCGATTGGTTTCCACACCATCATCCAACGCTTCCCCGCCGACAATCTGACGATAATTATCTTGTCAAATCGCTCGGATCTCGATTTATCCGCGCTCTCGCTCAGAGTAGCCGATCTTTATCTTCGTTAGCAAATGCATTGCCTCATCATTTTTGATTTACGGTCGGCCGTCGCGTTTTTTTGTTTCGTGCAGCGCGCTCCACGCCGCCAGTGCGGCCGTCTTTTGATCGGTTGTCCACGGCGCCCCCAGCGTTTTGCCCGCGTTCGCGATTTGCGTCAACGCTGCGGCCGCCGATTTTCCAAGCGTTTCCTTCGCTTCCTTTTCAACATCGCGGTCTCGGACCCTGGAAGTGGGGATTTTCAAAATGCCGCACGCTTTCGAAATCGCGCTGCGAAAAAATTCTCCCTCCGCCGTATGAATCAGCGGATGCGCGGCAAGTATTCTCGCAAGGCCGGGCAACGCGCGCCCGGAGGCTGCCAGCACCACGCAACGCATCACGCGATAATCACGCCTCCGCAAATTCTCGCTCACCGCGCGAATCGCATCGCACGCCAGCTTCTCCGCTTCTTCCGCGCTGCGCGAAATATACTTTTCCGCCGCGCTCAAGGGCATCGTCTTCGCAAAATGGTACGGCTGTCTTTTCCCTCCAGTTTTTTCGTCGATCACCTCGATGCGTTCCCGCGCAATCACGCTCACGCGGCCGCCATCGCTTGTCACGGCCACGAGCGCGCCCCAGCCGGAATGCATGCGCACGCCGATGGCCGCCGGTTTCACGTTAGGGCCCAATTTCAAAGGGAAACACATGTGCTGCGCGCTTACGCCAATGCCTTGGGAATCGCCGCATCCCACTTTCCTTGCGACTTCAAGATCAACTCGACTACTTCGCGGGCCGCGCCTTCCCCGCCCTTGGCTCGCGTTACGTAATGCGCCGCGCGAATCACTTCCGCCGCAGCGTCCGCTACCGCAACAGCCAATCCCACGCGCGCGAAGAGCGGCAAGTCCGGCAAATCGTCGCCGATGTACGCGACTTCGTCGTCCTTCACACCCGCGCGCCGCAAAATTTCCTCGTACGCGGCCGTTTTTTTCGCCTGACCTTGATACACAAACTCGATATGCGCTTCTTTTGCGCGCTGATTTACCGCCGGCGTGTTGCGTCCCGTGATCACGCCGCTGCGCAAGCCAACAAGTGACGCGAGATGCAGTCCCGCGCCGTCATGCGCGTTGAACACTTTCATCTCCGCGACGCTGCCATCGGGAAACGCTTGCAAGCAGACGCTTCCATTCGTCAACACGCCGTCCACGTCCATCAGCAGCAGTCGAATTTTCTTCG
>Ga0307374_10001662_pt1 | contig 40696 bp, 43 predicted proteins | sample OX3MG_FD_202532 | JGI IMG/M metagenome (GOLD analysis project Ga0307374, IMG submission 202532) | Soil microbial communities from Risofladan, Vaasa, Finland - OX-3 | ecosystem: Environmental > Terrestrial > Soil > Coastal area > Acid sulfate soil | place: Finland: Risofladan, Vaasa | collected... | reverse complement strand
CGCCTTGGGCGGCCGCTTCTCGGTGTTTCACCCGTAAAGTCACTGCGCGACGAGCGAAAGAGGAAGCATGCAGACGGCGCCGACCTTCACCTACGCCGATCAGACGGTTCGCCGACTGGGTTACGGCGCGATGCGCATCACCGGTGCGGGAGTCTGGGGCTGGCCGCCAGACGTTGAAGAAGCGCTGGCCGTGCTTCGCCGCGCCGTGGAGCTTGGCGTCGACTTCATCGACACGGCCGATTCCTACGGTCCCGAAGTGTCTGAGACCCTGATTCACCAGGCGCTTTACCCCTACCGTGAGGTACGCGTGGCCACGAAGGCCGGTTTTCTCCGGACGGGCCCGAATCAATGGTTTCCCTGCGGGCGAGCGAACTACCTGCGTCAGCAGTGCGAGCTCTCACTTCGTCGCTTGAACGTGGATCGCCTCGACTTGTTCCAGCTGCATCGAATCGATCCCACCGTGCCCGCAGAGGAGCAGTTCGGTCTTCTTCGCGCGCTGCTTGATGAGGGAAAGATCGCCGCGGTCGGCCTGAGCGCGGTCAGTGTCGAAGAGGTTGAAGCCGCCCGTCAAATCGTTCCCATCGCCACCGTGCAAAATCTCTACAACGTCACCGACCGTCAAAGCGAGGCGGTCCTTGAGTACTGCGAGGAAAACCACATCGGTTTCATCCCGTATTTCCCGGTCGCCGCCGGTAAACTGGCCCGGCCCGGTGGCGCGCTCGACGCGCTTGCCGCGCAGCTGGAGTTGAGCGTTTCGCAACTCTCCCTCGCCTGGCTCTTGCACCATTCGCCCGTGATGATGCCCATTCCCGGCACTTCGAAGGTGGCCCACCTCGAGGAGAACTGCCTGGCCGCGACCGTCGAACTCGACGAAGAGACGATGAGCCTTATCGAAACGCTCGTGGCCTAAGCGTTCAAAGCGAGTCGCCCAGGAGCGAATCGCGCAGTTCGCGCTTTAAGACTTTGCCCTGAGGGTTTCGAGGCAGGGCGGCCGCACGAAAGAAGAATTTGGTGGGTACCTCGAACTTGGCGAGGCGCTGGGCGACGTGACGCGCGAGCGCTTCTCCCTCGAGCACCGTCCCCGGTCGAAGCACCACGACCGCGGCGACCTCCTCGCCCCACGTGGGATGGGGCACTCCCACGACGGCGCAGTCCGCCACCGCGGGATGTTCGAAGATCGCCGCCTCCACGATGACCGAATAGACGTTTTCGCCACCGCGGATGATCATGTCCTTGGCTCGGTCGACGATGAAGACGAACCCCTCGTCGTCAATGCGCGCGATGTCTCCCGTATGGAGCCACCCCTTCGTAAATGACTTCGCCGTTTCCTCGGGCTTGCCCCAGTAGCCCTGAACGACGTTGGGCCCTTTGATCCACAGTTCACCAACGACGTCGGATCCTCGCGGGAGGTCTTGGGTCGGCTCGTCGCCGTCAAAGTCTTCGGGGACGATCGCGACTTCACACACCGGCACGGCCGGACCGCAACTCTCTGGTTTGGCGACGTAGTCGGGACCCGAGTTCAAACAGACGGCCGCCGACGTCTCGGTGAGACCGTATCCGTTGCCGGGTTGCGCTTTGGGGAAAGCCGCGCGAATGCGCCGAACCAGTTCTGGCGGTGCGGGAGCTCCGCCGTAGGAGACGCTGCGCACGCTCGTCGTGTCGAACTGGGCGAAGTCGGGGTGGTCGAGTATCTGCATCGCGATCGTGGGCACCCCTCCGATCAGGGTGATTCGTTCGACCTCGATCATTTTCAGGGCTCGTCGCGCGTCGAAGTGGTGCATCATGACGATTTTGCCGCCCGAGGCGGTGTTCACGGTCATCGTCGCCAAACAGCCCGTGGCGTGAAAGAGGGGGATGTTGAGGAGGCTCGCGCTCTGGGCCGCGTCGCTAGCGCCGTCGTCGTCGCGCGCGCCAAAGCGCACCGCGGCGCGTTGGCCAATGAAGAACAGACTCATCAGATTCGTGATGACGTTGCGGTGCGTTCCGACGGCCCCCTTGGGCTTGCCGGTCGTGCCGGAGGTGTAGAACATCGTCGCGTTGTCATCGGTGTCGATGCTCACCTCCGGCGGCGTCGCGTCGGGATCAATCTCGCCGAGAAATTCCTCGAAGCTCATCACTTCGACGCCTTCGAGCAGGTCGCCGACGCGCGCACGCCGAGGGGGCTCATCGCTTAACACCACGACCACTTCGAGTTCAGGTAACTCACTCAGGTGGTGGCGCACGCGCTCGAGACGTTCCTCGTCGACGAAGAGCACCTTGGAGCCCGAGTCGGCGAATCCGTAGAGGAGTTCGTCGGTGGTCCACCACGCGTTGATCGGTACGACGACGGCCCCCGAGACAGCCGCGCCCCAAAACGCCATCACCCACTCGGGCAGATTGCGCGCGGCGATGGCCACCCGGTCACCCTTGCGTATCCCGCGTCCTTGAAGTCGATTCGCGAGCGTGGCGGCGATCCGGTAGTGCTCGTTGAACGTGACGCGCTGGTCTTCGTAGACCAAGAAATCCCGATCGGCGTGATTGAGCGATAGGTCAAGAATCTGGCGCAAGGTTGCGGGAGCGTGCTTCCACGCCGTCATTTCGATGCCCAAGACGACGACGCGTTCGGTTTCGAACATTTGTCCCGGTGCCGTCAACCGCGCCGTGGCCTCGACCAGCGAAAGGGGGGCGTCGCTCATGGGAGGCGAGGTTACCCCTTGGCTGACGATTCGCGAAACAGCGAAGCGCGGTAGTAGGCAAGTTCACTGATTGATTCGCGAACGTCATCGAGTGCGCGATGGGTGCTGGACTTTTCGTTCAACCCCGCCAGAACTTCGGGGTACCAGCGTTTGGCAAGTTCCTTGATCGTCGAGACATCAACGTTTCGGTAGTGAAAGTAGGCCTCGAGGGAGGGCATGTACTCCTGGAGAAATCGGCGATCGGTGCCAATGGAGTTGCCGCACAGGGGCACCGTCTGCGCTTCGGGAACGTGGGCTTGGATAAACGCCAGCGTCCGGGCCTCAGCATCGGCGAGCGAGATCGTCGACGCTTCAATGAGCGACAGGAGCCCGGATTTCGTGTGCATCTCGGTGACGAACGCACCCATCTGGGCGAGTTGCTCGGCGTTGGCGTGAACAACAAGGTCGGGACCTTCGGCGACGATAGACAGTTCGTCGTCGGTGATGATGGTCGCGATCTCCACGATGACGTGACGATCGGGTTCAAGCCCCGTCATCTCTAGGTCCATCCACACGAGCACCCTGTGAGACTACTGAACCTGATGGACGCGAAGACCCTGAACGGTAGCCTTCGCGCATGGAACTTGCGATCACGAAACTGCACGCCGACGCGGTCGTTCCGCGCTACGCCCACGAGGGCGACGCCGGCGTGGACTTGGTCGCGGTCGAGGGATGCGTGCTCGGCGCCGGCGGCGGGCGCGCGCTGGTCGCGACTGGTCTCGCGGTCGCGATTCCCGAGGGCTTCGCTGGTTTGGTGCTCCCGCGCAGCGGACTCGCTTCGAAGCACGGGGTGACGTGCGTGAACGCACCGGGGTTGATCGACGCGGGCTATCGCGGCGAGGTCCGTGTGGCGCTCGTCAATCTTGACCCCCACGAGGACTACGAGATTCACGCGGGCGACCGCGTTGCTCAGCTGGTGGTCGTGGCCGTTCCTGGCGTGGAGCCGCGACTCGTTGACGAACTTCCCGCGGCGAAGCGCGGCGAAGGTGGATTCGGGAGTACGGGACGATGACGAATTATCTCAATCCGCTCGATAGCGCCTTTCTTCTTCTCGAGACCGAGGGAGCCGCTATGCGCATCGGCGCGGTCATCGAACTTGGCGACTCCAACATTGACGACGCCACTGAGCGATACGAACTGATCAAGCGCAACATCGCTTTGCGACTCCACGAGATTCCCGTTCTTTCCAAGCGCGTCGTGCGGGCGCCCTTTGATCTAGCCTGGCCCGTTCTCGTCGAAGATCGAGATTTCGATCTCGATCGACATCTCGTGCGCGTGGCCCTGCCCAGCCCGGGATCGCCGGCGCAATTCGACGCGTTGGTCGCGGATTACTTTTCGCGGCCGCTCTCGCCGCAGCGTCCTCTCTGGCAGCTACTCGTCATCGAGGGCTTGGAGAGTGGCCGCTCGGCGTTGGCCCTCAAGGTTCATCACGCGCTGGCGGACGGCGTTTCGGGGGCTGAAACCTTCGCCAACTTGTTCGACATCACTCCCCAAGTGCGCACGCCGCTGCCAACATCAGAGTCCGACGATGACGCCGAGGTCTCGACGCCCTTTGGGCTGGTTTGGTCGAATCTCCGACGACTCTTCTCGACTCCGAGTGCGGCACTGGAGGTCGTGACCTCATGGGCCGCGCGCGTTGACGAGGTGACACGAGCACTCGTACGATTTCTCCTCCTTCGGGGTCGGCGTGCACCCGTCACCGACCAGCCGTCGATCTTTGACGCACGCCGTACGTCGCTCAACGCGGCACCGGGTGTTGACAAGGAGTACCACCGCTTGCAGGTCTCGCTGGCTGAGGTCAAGCGCGCTTCCAAGGTTCGAGGCGTCAGTGTTACCGATTTCGTCGTCGCGAGCGTGAGCGGGGCCCTCGGACGTTTCCTGGCTGAACGCGGCGAAACACTCAAGCGCGACTTGATCGCCTTCGTGCCGATCAACGTACGCCCCGAGGGCGAATCTGAGTCGATGGGGAATCAGATTTCGGGAATGTTGGTCCGACTTCATACGGATCTCGAAGATCGCGAAGAACGGCTCGCCTTGATTTCACGTGACGCGAAGAAGACCGTCGGTGAACAGCGCCAGCTTCGCGCGAAGATTTTCATGGACGTTCCGCGTCTGCTGGGGCCCACGCTCGTGTCCTGGGGCGGGCGATTCATGAGCGGCCTCGGACTCTTTAATCATCTGCCACCCATGGCGAATCTCATGATCTCCTCCGTTCCCGGGCCACCGCTCCCGTTGTGGCTGAGCGGTCATCGCGTGGTCTCCGCGGCCCCGGTGGGCCCGCTCTTCGCGAGTTTCTCGCTCAACGTCACCGTCTTGGGTTTCGAAGAGAATCTGGAGTTTGGTTTCCTCGGCTGCGCTCGTCAGATTCCAGATCTGTCGCGTCTTCGTGACCTCGTGGCCGAAGAAGCGCTGGCCTACATCAAGGCCATACCCGAAGTGTGAGTTGGCCGCGCGTAACGATGCGGCTAAGATAAGAAGGCCTCGCGGACGTAGCTCAGTTGGTAGAGCGCGACCTTGCCAAGGTCGAGGTCGCCGGTTCGAGCCCGGTCGTCCGCTCCAAAGTCCCGATTCCTTTCGAGGAATCGGGACTTGTTCTTTCAACGTGGACCTTGAGCGACGCCAATCGGGCTCGCTCTACGTCAACGAGGCGGTACTCACCTGGGCGCGCTGCAACGCGTCACTCAAGTGGCGCGCGCGCTGAAGGGGCGCTCTCCACTTCGCCAGCAGGGGAGTCATCTGCACACGCAGAGCGCCGCACATCTCGCCCGTGGCCGAGGACCCCGCCTCTAGGTAATGAACGGCGACGCTCAAGTCATGAAGGTCGCCCAGCGTTCGCTGGACCTCTTCAAAACTTGACGCCACGTCGCTGGCGGGCGTACCGAGGTACCACGACGCCACTTCGTAGTTGTAACGCCCATTCTTGGCCAGCTTGCGGATTTGATGGAGTCCATCGAGCGTCGGTTGAGGGCCGTACTCGTCTGCTTGGACAAACAGCGATTGGGTCATCGTCCAAAGGCGCGGCGCGAAGAGTACCGACGCGTCACGTTGAGCGCGTGCTCGAAGGGGTGGAGCGACGGCCCAACCGGCGAGTCGTTCGATCGTCTGGCGATACTGCTTTGAGTCGAGCGTTCGCCGCACTCGGCGTTTCGCGGCTTCAAGGTCCGTGTCGAGACGCGTTTGAATGGGGCTCAACTGAGTGTCGCCAGCGAAGAAGGAATCGTACAAACGTTGGAGGACTCCGAGGTTACGCAACTCCCCAAGAACCGCCCCCACTTCACCGAGGCGTGCTTCGAACTCTTGGCGTGGAGCGCGACGAAGCACGAGGCCCACCACCTTCAATTTGGCCCGGAGACGGCGCGTACTCACGCGCAACTGGTGGATCGCTTCTTCGTCCGCGAACCCGCTTGAGCGTGCTCGGCCGTCATTTTCGACGAGGTTAATCAACTCACGCACGAACAGACGCCGTACGGTGTCCTCACCACTAATGATCTCTGTTTTGCCGGGCTTAGCGATGCCGCGACCAGTATCCATGGAGTCGATGCCCCACGTGTTGCGAAGCGTCCTTCATATCGCGCTCTTCACGACCGTGGCGCAAGCGTTGGCGTCGTGCCCACCGGGAAATCTTTGATTTCGTCACCACACGTCTCCTTCCATCTACGTTCGAAACCTACGTCCAATAGCCGGGCCTTGCGTAGGGAACAAAGTCCGAAGTCCCTTCCTAATAGAGTCTTTCGACCCTGAACTCAAAGCGCTCGTCACCGATAGTTTTGCGCTGTGAAGCGATTTTGGTGGGTTGGGGTATTGGTCCTTGTACTCGCCGCCGCCGCGTTGGGCTTCCTGTTTGGCAAGACCGACGCGACCACGACGACCAGTGCCGCCACGACCTCCTCGGTGCCTGAGCAAACTTGGACGGCCGTCTGGCCACGTCCGAATGCCGCCTACGCGACGCCCACGGCCGTGGCACGAGCATTCGCGACTCAATTCTTGGCCATGCGCGCTCCGATCGTCGGCCCGTTTCAGCAGGGAGATTCTCGTTCGGGCGAAGTGGGCGTGACGTCTTACGCTGGCGGACCCGAGACGACGGTCCTGGTGCGCCAACTCACGTCATCGAACGCTTGGTGGGTGCTCGGGTCGTCGACGCCTGACATCACGATTAGCCAACCGCGGGCGTTGACGACGGTGGGCTCAAACTTCGTGATCGCTGGCGAGAGCACATCGTACGAAGCGGTGGTCAACGTCACCCTCTGGAGCGACTCACTCGCGACACCGTTGCTTCGAACCACCGTCATGGGCGGCTCGATGGGGGTGCGCGGTCACTTCCAAAAGACGCTGAGCGTCACGGGCCATCGCGGGCTCGCGACGCTCGTGATGTATCTCATTTCTGCCAAAGATGGCTCGGTCGTCGCGGCGTCAACGTCTCGTTTCCGCTTGGGCGCGTAGTTCGCAGAGTGACGACGTTTGTCGAGAACGCGTGTCGCTCCTAAGGTGACGTCATGACTTTCGCACTTCGAGCGATGACGAGTGACGAGGTGACCTCCTGGATGCCCAAAGTGATGGAGGACTACGTCTTGGAACGAGTGCGCGCGGGTGAGGACCTCGAAGGTGCTCGAAAGACAGCTCATGAGCAGTCAGCTGAGTTCGCACCGGGTGGAATAGCGACACCGGGTCACCGCTTCTTTTGGCAGGTGGACGGTGACCAAGTCGTGGGTGCCCTGTGGCTCGGCGCGCCCACCTCTCGAGCGCGATCTACGTGGCACGTCTACTTCGTCGTCGTTGACGAGAATTGTCGAGGTCGCGGTTACGGTCGCGCGGCGATGCAAGCGGCCGAAGCCTTCGTCCAGGAGAAAGGCGGCGACTACCTCGGCCTCAACGTCTTTGGCCACAATTCCGTGGCGCGAGCGCTCTACGACTCGCTCGGTTATCAGGCGATGGCGACGACCATGAGAAAGACGCTGGCGTGAACACGATCGACGCGACGAACTCTGAGGTACTTCAGGGGAGTTCGACGTGATTCATCCGTCCATCGCGACCATGGTGGACGAGTCACGTGATTTTCCCGAGGCGCATCCTTCGACTCAGGCGTTCGCGGATCGTCGAAACGACTATCGGGTGAAGGCGCTGTCGATTCTGGGCGAAATGGAGCCGGTCGCCGAGCGACGCGACCTCATCATCGCACTCCCGGGCCGCGACCTGGCGGCCAGACTCTACGTGCCCCACGGCGACGAGGGCCGGGGTCTCGTGCTGTATCTGCACGGGGGAAGTTTCGTGGTGGGCGACCTCGACACCCACGAGGGGCTCTGTCGGCGACTCGCCGCGCACACCAAGATGCGGTTTCTTGCGGTCGACTATCGATTGGCGCCCGAGCATCCCTTTCCTGAGCCGCTCAACGACGCGTGCGACGCACTGCGTTACGTGGCCGCGCACCGCGGCGACTTCGGTGCCGATGGGGTGGGTCTAATCGTCCTGGGCGACTCGGCGGGCGCCAACCTCGCCACCGTGGCTTGCGCCGAGACGCGCGACGAGGGTCTTGGCGTCGTGGCCCAGGTCCTCATCTATCCAACGCTCGGTCCCGAGTTGGTGACCGACTCCGCTCACGCGTACGCGTCGGGTTACCTGCTTGACCTTGAACACCTGCGTTACGACTACGGCCAGTACCTGGGGGGTTTCACGAATCACACCGATCCTCGCGTCACGCCGTTATTGAGTACGGATCTCGCGGGTGTTCCCTCCGCCGTCATCGTCGTGGCTGAGTGCGACCCGTTGCGCGATGAGGCGGTGGCGTACGCCGGACTTCTGGAGAACTTTGGTGTCGAGGTGCACCTGCTCGAAGCCGAAGGGATGGTCCACGGATTTTTGCGCCTGGGCAACGTGGTGCCCCAGGCGCTCGCGATCATTGACGACCTCGCCGATCACCTCCACCGGCTGGTCGAAAGCGACCGACCGGGTTCGAGTAACGCGTAGTCATCGCGCAGCACGGGCCCCGAAGTGTGCCCGAGGCGCTAAAAGTGTGCCCCGGCCCCTAGGGGCGGTGAATTTTCTGGTATCAATGGAACCCTGACGCCGACCTCGGCGGGACAGATTAATCAGGGAGAACTCATGCACGGGAATTCACGGGTCCGCCAGGCACTCGTCGCGGTCGGCGTTTCGTCGTTGGTCCTCGCCAGCAGTGTCGTTGCCGGAGCGTCCGGTACGGCCGGCGTTTACAACAAGGCCGACGCCAAATTGGTACCGGCCCTCTACAAGGGCAAGACGTTGGCCGTCGCGACGGACGCGACCTACGCCCCCGACGAGTCGATGGCGGGCACGAAGATGGTGGGTTTTGACGTGGATTTGATGAGCGCAGTCGCCAAAACGCTCGGTGTAAAAATCCAGGAAAACAACGTCACGTTTGACAACATCATCGCGGGTATCAAGTCCGGCCACTACGTGATCGGGAACTCGTCGTTCACTGACAACAAGGCGCGTGAGCAGCAAGTGAACTTCGTCGACTACTTCCAGGCGGGTGAGGGCGTCTACACCGCCAAGAGCTCGAACGTGAAGTTCACGGGTTTCAAGAGTTTCTGTGGTCTCAAGGTGGCCGTAGAGACCGGCACCGTGGAGCAGACTGACGCGCAGAACGCGAGCAAGCTCTGCAAGGGGGCCAAGAAGGTCTCGGTACTGACGTTCCCGACCCAGACCGAGGCGAACCTGGCGGTCTCGTCGGGACACGCCGACGTTGGCTTCCTCGACAGCCAGATCGCGGGCTACGTGGTCTCTCAGTCCAAGGGTAAGTTCAAGCTCGTCGGTAGCGCGGTCAACGTGGCGCCCTACGGCATCGCGACCCCGAAGACGACCGCGGGCGCGCAATTGGCCCTGGCCATCCAGGCGGCCATGAAGACGCTGGTGAAAAACGGCACCTACTTGGCAATCTTGAACAAGTGGGGAGTGAGTTCCGGGAAGCTTCCCGCGAACAAGATTGTCTTGAACGGGGCGACCTCCTAAGCCGTCACGAACTGAATTCGTATGACCACGAACGGGGACGCACCTTTAAAGGTCGTCCCCGTTCGTCACGTGGGGCGGTGGTTCTCGGGAGGCGTCGCGCTGCTTCTCATCGCGATGCTCGTGCACACGATCTTCTCAAAACTTCCGACCGGACAGTTCTCGTGCAGCGGCGCGAAACCAAATCGGATATGTCACGTCAAGTCCGAGTGGCGCTTCAGCTGGGACGTGATCCGTCACTACTTCTTCACCAGTGAGATCCTCCACGGCGTCGTCTTGACGCTGCTGCTCACCGTGCTGGCCATGGCGATCGGCATCGTGATTGGGTTGGTCATCGCCATCATGCGTCTGTCCCCGAGTCGGCTTCTGTCGTCGACGGCGTGGACGTACACGTGGTTTTTCCGCGGCACACCGGTGTACGTTCAACTTCTGTTGTGGTTCAACATTTCGGCGATCTATCCGCAGCTCTCCTTGGGGGTGCCGTTCACCTCGATCACGTTCTGGCACATCAGCGCCGTCGCGCTCTTCAACCCGTTTCGGGCCGCGCTCGTGGGCCTGGCGCTCAACGAGGGCGCCTACATGTCCGAGATCGCCCGCGCCGGCATCATCTCGGTCGACGAGGGCCAAATCGAGGCCGCCAGCGCGATTGGGCTCACTCGACGCCAAACGCTCGGTCTCGTCGTCGTCCCCCAGGCCATGCGCGTCATCATTCCTCCGACCGGCAACGAGATCATCTCCATGTTGAAGACGTCCTCACTCGCGTCGATCATTGGGGTGACCGAGACGTTGGGGGCGGCCACCAACATCTACTCGGCGAACTACGAGGTCATTCCCTTGTTGTTGACCGCGAGCCTGTGGTATCTCTTGTGGACGACGGTCCTCTCGAGTGGGCAGTTCTACGTCGAGCGCTACTTCGGGCGAGGATCCCTGCGAACGCCACCGCCCACGCCCCTTCAGCGCCTGCGCCGCGACGCGAGAGGGATCGCGAGCAAATTCCGCACACCACGGGGCTTGGAGGTCGCGCGATGACGGCGATGGTGGAAGCGCGCAGCGTGTGCAAGGCCTACGGGGGCGTCGAAGTGCTCAAGGGAGTCAATCTCACGGTCGATCGTGGCGAGGTGACGTGCCTCATTGGCCCCTCGGGTTCGGGCAAGAGCACCCTGTTGCGCTGCGTGAATCACCTGGAGAAGCACGACGCCGGTGAGTTGCGCGTGGACGGTGAACTGGTCGGCTACGAGTACCGCGACGGCAAACTCTACGAACTCAATGATCGTCAAATCTGCGCCGAGCGATCGCAGATCGGCATGGTCTTTCAGCGGTTCAATCTCTTCGCTCACTTGACGGTGCTCGAAAACATCACGCTCGGCCAGGTGAAGGTCAAGGGTCGAAGCATGGACGAGGCGCGGCTCAAGGCGCGAGAGCTCTTGGCGCGCGTCGGCCTTGACGCCAAAGAGCGAAGTTATCCCAGCCAGCTTTCGGGAGGCCAGCAACAAAGAGTCGCGATCGCGAGAGCGTTGGCGATGGAGCCGAAGTTGATGCTCTTCGACGAACCCACGTCGGCACTCGATCCCGAACTCGTCGGCGAAGTGCTCGACGTGATGAAGGATTTGGCGAGAACGGGGATGACGATGATGGTCGTCACGCACGAGATGAACTTCGCCCGCGAGGTCGCCGACACCGTCTACTTCCTCGACGCTGGCGTCATCGAGGAGTCCGGTGATCCAAAAAAAGTGCTGACCCAGCCCCAGAGTGAGCGTCTAAAGACCTTCCTCTCGAAGGTGCTCTAGCGAGGACAGCGGTGTCGGAGCGTCACGGGGAAAAGATCGCGCCGTCGTGATAGTCAAGCGTGGTGAACGCAGCGACGTCGCGTCGTTTCAACTTGGTCGGGTGCGACCTGGGATAGCCCAGCGCCACGACGGCCGCCAGTGCGTGGTGTGGCGGCAAGTGCAAAAGCGTGGCGACCTCGGGTTCCTGGCGCGTCGCGACGGTGGTCATCACGCCGCCGAGTCCTCGCTCGTGCGCGCCCAGTAGCACGCTCCACACGAAGGGGTACACCGACGCGCCGCCAACGATTTGGTAGCGATCGAGGTCTCGGTCGGTCGCGGCCAGCGAGGCGAGGTCGACGCTGACCGCGAGCAGCGCCGGCGCGTCGCCGATCGTCTCGGCAAAGCCGTCGGGGCGAGAAAGCGCGACGGCCTCTTCGCGTCGCGACGCCGCCAGTTGACGCTGTGCGTCGGTCGCGAGCGGCGAAAACGGGGTGAGGCCCTCCAGCACGTGGCCCACGTAGTCGTGCCACGCGTCGAGGTAAATCTCCCCGAAGCGGGCGCGAATCTCGGGGTTCTTCAAAATAGTGACGTGCCACGCCTGACGGTTGCCGCCCGAGGGTCCAAAGCGCGCGTCGTCAAGGATTTCGTAGAGCACGTCGTCGCCCACCTCGTCGTCGAGAAAATTGCGCGCGGCCCCGGTGGTGCGAAGCGCCTGGCGAAGTTCCACGCGACTAGTGGTCGCGGCGCGCCAGCAGAGCGCTGCCGAGGGCGAGGATTCCCGCGCTGTAGAGAGCGAGGATCACGAGAGCCGTCCACGCCCCGAAGGAAAAGGCCGCGGGCGAGGGTGACATCATCGCTTGTCCGAGCTGGCTTGGTTCAAATCGGTTGAAGTCGTTCTGCCAACTTTGGGGGAGAAAGAGAGTAATGATCGGCACGATCATGAGAAGCGAGACGAAGACCGAAATGCTCGCGGCGCTTTGTTTCAAGATGAGCCCAAGTCCGAGGCCGATCAGGCTGAGCAGGGTGAGGTAAAAGCCCGCGAAGAGAACGGATCGAAAGACGCCAGCGTTGGACAGCGACGCTGACGGCACCACGCCCGAGAAGATGGACTGGCCAATACTAAAGGTGACGAAGCAGGCGACCTCGGCGACGACCACGACCACGGCGGCCAAGACGATCGACTTCGCGGCGACGAGTCGAAAGCGCTTCGGCACCGCCGCGAGAGTGGTGCGAATCGAGCCTGAGGAGTACTCCGCGGTGATGAAGAGAGCGCCAATGACGCCGACGGCGAACTGGGCGAAGAGGGTGCCGGCCAGGCTCGTTGACACGGGATCAAAGACCGCGCGACGTAGTTCCGAGCGAGTGTTCCAGTTCGAGCGAATCGTGGTGGTGATGAGGGCGCCGAGTCCGACGGTCAAGATCAGCGTCAAAAGCACACCGGTGATGCTCGAGCGAACGGTTCGGAATTTGATCCATTCGGCGTGAACCACTGAGGCGAGATTGGGACGAGCGCTCATTTCGGTTTGCTCGCCTTGGTCGTGCTGTATTCAACGTCCTCGGCGGTCAGTTCCATGAAGACCTCCTCAAGCGAGGCACGCTGGGGCGTCAAGGTCGAGAGCGCGACGCCGGCGCGCAGGGCGATTTCACCGATGACCTCCGCGTCGAGTGACTCGACGATGTACCCCGGACCTTCCGGCGTGAACGTCGCTCCCTGTGCCCGGAGCGCTGCCTCGAGGGCGTCGCTATCGCGCGCGCGCACGAAGACCACCGGCTTGGCACTGGCCGTCAGGTCGTCGACGGATCCCTGGGTGATGAGACGCCCGCGGCCGATCACGATGATTTGTTCGGCGGTAAGGGCCATCTCACTCATGAGGTGTGAACTCACGAACACGGTGCGACCCTCTTGGGCGAGGGAGTGGAAGAACTCACGAACCCAGCGAATGCCCTCTGGGTCGAGGCCGTTGACGGGCTCATCAAAGAGCAAGATGCCCGGTTCGCCCAGCAGGGCCGCCGCGATGCCCAGACGTTGGCTCATGCCCATCGAAAACGTGCCGACCTTTTTGTCGGCCACGGAAGTTATTCCGGTGACCTCGAGGACTTCATCGACTCGCGCCGGAGGAATTCGATTCGACACGGCCAGCGCGCGCAGATGTTGGCGGGCGCTGCGGCCGGGGTGCACGGCCTTGGCGTCGAGCAGCGCCCCGACTTCGTGAAGCGGCTCAGCGAGGTCCTCATAGCGCTGGCCGTTCACCAGGGCGTGGCCGCCCGAAGGGTGGTCGAGTCCGAGCAGAAGTCGCATGGTCGTCGACTTGCCAGAACCATTCGGTCCGAGAAATCCCGTCACGACTCCAGGACGCACGTCGAAGGTGAGATCGTTGACCGCGACGGTCTGCTTGAAGCGCTTCGTTAGATGTTGAACCGAAATCAAGCGCGGCTCAACTGGCTCGTGGCGTTGCTCGGCGCTGACGCGGCTTCGCGGCAGTGCTGGCATCGCCCGGAGAGGGCGACGTGGTGGCGGTCGAGTTGAAAGCCGTAGCGCGAGAGCAAATCGCGGCTCAGGGCATCAAAGTGAGAGGAGGGGATTTCGACGGTGATCTGGCACTCTTCACACGTCAAGTGTCCGTGCACCACGCCGGCCAAGTGGTACACGGCCGCTGGTTGACCGAGGTGAGCGTGAACGACCAGGTCTAACTCCTCAAACTCCTCCAATATTCGATAGATCGTCGAGGGGCTGACCTCGGGTCGACGGCGTTGGACCGCGCTGGTGATCTCGTCGACCGTCAGGTGTCCTTTCGCGCTCACGAGGACCTCGGCGACGGTTCGTTTAGCGACCGTCACGCGCTTGGCCGCGCCACGAATCGACGAAAGTATCGTCTCGACGTCAGGGGTCGGGGCCGTCACAGAGAACAGACTACGTCCGAACGAAATGGTGGCTTCAGCGCGTATTGTCGAGTCATGAGTTTCAAGACGAACATGGTAACGCCCGAAGAGGCGATCAAGGGCCGCGCCGCGTCCATCGTGGTTTCGCGCCCGCACCTCACGCTCGGCACGTCGCTGCTCGAACCCACGCCCGCCGGCACCGAGACGGCCTATCTGGCAATGGGTTGCTTCTGGGGAGCCGAGCGCAAGTTCTATCAATTAGAAGGCGTCGTCTCCACGGCCGCGGGCTATCAGGGCGGTTACACCGAGAACCCGACGTACGAAGAAGTCTGCACCGGGCGAACGGGCCACGCCGAGGCCGTCAAAGTCGTCTTTGATCCCTCGCGGATTCGCTACGCCGACGTGCTGCAGAGTTTTTTTGAGAATCACGACCCCACACAGGGGAACCGCCAAGGCAACGACATCGGTACCCAGTATCGAAGCGCCATCTTTTACCGCAATGATGACCAGGCCCAGATCGCGCGAGAGGTGGCCGCGCTGTTTGCGGTGCAGCTCGCCGACGCGGGATTTGGACCTCTCACCACTGAGATCGCGGCCGCTGGTCCGTTCTACCTGGCCGAGGAGTATCACCAGCAGTATCTCGAGGCGAATCCCAACGGCTACTGCGGATTGGGCGGGACGGGCGTGAGCTGTCCGGTAGGACTGCTCGCGGACTAGGCGCCCAGGCGGGCCAGGATCGCTTCGGCCTGCTCGACCATTTCACGGACCAATTCACCGGCCGGTCGAAGGGCCGTGATTGCGCCGACGACCTGACCGGCGGGGTAGCCCTCTCGCTCGGCGTCGACTCCGGGAGTGTTCTCGTCGCCGCCTAGGTGAAAGGTCCCATCGTGCAAAGAGGTGACCAGTTGTTCGGGGAAGCGCTTTAACAGCGTGGGATCTTGCTCGTAGCGCTCGGTGGTCTTGTTCTTGATCACGCGCATCGTCTTTCCGCTAAAGGCGCGAGAGACCACCGTCTCGTCCTCGCGCGCCGCGAGAATCCGTTCGTGGTAGCCCGGCAGCGTGCGCGCCTCGGGGGTGGCGATGAAGCGCGTACCCACCCACACGCCGTCGGCGCCCAGTGCGAGCGCCGCCGCCAGCCCGCGCCCGTCGAAGATACCTCCGGCGGCCACGACGGGGATCGCGCCGTCGATGGCGTCGACGATCATGGGCACCAGCGGGAACGTGGCCACGGTGCCGGTGTGCCCGCCCGCCTCGGTGCCTTGGGCCACCACCACGTCGCAGCCGGCTTCGAGGGCTCGTCGCGCGTGCTCGACCTTGCCACACATCGAGATGACCAAGACCCCCGCGTTGTGACAGATGTCCACCACGTGGCGCGGGACGCCCAGTCCAGCGACAAAGGTCGACGCGCCGCCTTCTATCAGGAGGCGCACGTTCGCTTCGAGAGTGTCAGGAAAGGCCGTCAGAAGATCGACACCGAAAGGCCGGTCGGTCAGCGCGCGAGTGCGATTGATCTCCTCAGCGAGAGTGGCGCTCGACATCGTCGACGCCCCAAGGCACCCGTAGCCGCCAGCGTTGGAGACCGCGGCGGTCAAGGAGCTGTAGGAGACGCCCCCCATGCCCGCGAGCATGACGGGGTGTTCGATTCCGAGAAGTTGAGTGAGTCGAGTTTGCATAGACCCTTCAAACTACTCAGCGCGAAGTTGCTCTTAAAATCACGAATCCAATCAGGCCCGCCAGCACGCTCGCGAGCAAGAGTCCGAGGGAAAAGGCCGCGTAGGTCGCACTCGCGGCGCCAAAGAGTCGGTCGGCGAAAAGTAGGGGAACGGTCAGCCCCATCGCGCAGAGCGTCGCCACGGCGACGAGCATGGATCGCGTGACGCCCTCGGGGAGTGGGAAGCCCAGACGCATCGCCAAGAAAACCCCGCCGCTGATGCCGACGACTTTGCCCACCAGGCGGATGAGAATCGTTGCTCCCATCACCGTGCCGGTCGCACCGCTGACGTGGAGGCTCGACCAGTGAAGGCCGACGGCGACGAATCCAAACAGGGGAAGAGCCAGCATCGAGGAAAGTCGCGTGGCGTGGCGCTCCAGGCGAGCGTGCGTCGAGGTGTTGGCGGCAACCAGGGCGCCGGCGGCGACTCCCGCCAGCGCTGGCTCGAGGTGGGCTTGGCTAAAGCAGAACCAAAGGGCCACGAGCGTCGCCACGCTCACGATGGTGGATCGAGCTCGTCGACCTAGACGCCACGAAAGGACGAAGACCACGCCGGCACCCAGCAGCCACCAGCCAGCGAGCCGGGTCGCGCCCGTGAAGAGCAAGACGATCACGCTCAGCACGTCATCGCCGATTGCCAGGGTCAAGACGAACAGGTACAGGGTCGTGGGGAGTCGGCGCCCCAGTAGTGCGAGTGCGCCCAACGTGAAGGCGACGTCAGTCGCCATGGGCACGCCCCAACCTCGAAGCAAGGCATCGCTATGCCAGAGTTCGCCGAGCGCGACGGAGAGGAGTGCGGTCGCGACCATGCCGCCGAGCGCACCCGTCATGGGCGTAATGGCGCGACGAACGTGACCGGGGTCCCTGGACTGGATTTCTCGACGAAGTTCGAGGCCGATGGCGTAGAAGAAAATCGTCATCAAGCCGTCTATGACGAATTGGTGCAGCGACGTGGCGTCGAGTCGTTGGGCCCACCCAGAGGCTGTCGCCGTGGTGGTGAGCGTGAAGTACGAGTGCGGCCACAGGCCTGACCAGGTGACCGCCGCGACTGCCCCGAGCGACAGCGCGATCGCGGCGCTGTATTCGTGATCGACTCCCTGGCGAAGCCGTTCGAGGAAGCGATCGACCATAAAACGAGGCTAGCGAACCCCTCGCGCCAGGCCGCCGGGCGCATTACTAGGGTGGTCAAGACCGAACGCATCTGACGACCCCCCCCAAGGACGCTTCATGGAATTTGACGTAACGAACCCGCTGCCCAAACGTGAGTTGTATTTCGTTTTCGGGGCGCTCATGCTCGGCATGTTGCTCGCGGCGCTTGACAGCACCATCGTGGCGACGGCGCTTCCCACTATCGTCGGCGACCTGCACGGCGCCAATCACCTGGCCTGGGTCGTGGTCGCGTACCTCCTGGCGTCCACCGTGTCCACTCCGCTTTGGGGCAAATTGGGTGACCTCTACGGGCGCAAACAGTTCTTTCAGTGGGCTATCGCCCTCTTCCTTCTCGGCAGTGTGTTGTGTGGGCTCTCATCATCGATGTTTGAGCTGATTATGTTCCGCTCCCTACAGGGCCTCGGCGGCGGCGGACTCATGGTGGGTGCCCAGGCGGTCATCGCTGACATCGTGTCTCCGCGAGAACGCGGGCGATACGCCGGGATGTTCGGAGGGGTCTTTGGGGCCGCGACCGTGCTCGGCCCCCTGCTTGGCGGCGTCATTGTGGAGTACTGGTCGTGGCGCTGGATCTTCTTCGTCAACATCCCCTTCGGGATACTCGCTCTCTTCGTCACGGCGTCCGCGCTTCCTAAGTCGAGTGCGCGGGTTCAGCACGTTTTGGACTACGCCGGCGTGGTGACCATGACGATCTCCGCCTCAGCACTGATCTTGTTCACGTCGCTGGGTGGTTCCACGCTGGCTTGGAGGTCGTGGAAGTCCGTCTCGCTGCTCCTCGTGGGTGTCGTGATGGGCGTGATCTTCGTCTTCATCGAGCGACGCGCAATCGAACCCATACTCGCGCCGAGGCTCTTCGCGAACCGAGTCTTCTCGTCGGCATCGGCCATTGGCTTCGTCGTCGGTTTCGCCATGTTCGGCTCCATGACGTTCTTGCCCCTCTTCTTTCAAACGGTTCGACACGTCACTCCCACCCAGTCAGGGCTCCGTCTCCTGCCCTTGATGGTTGGCCTCTTCGGCGCCTCAATCGTCGTGGGTGTCCTCGTCTCGAGAGGGCGTCGGTACCGTCCGTTTCCCATCGCCGGCACGATCGTGATGACGCTCGGACTGGCGCTTCTTGGAACCGTGGGCATCGCCACGTCGAGTGTCGTGATGGCGCTGTACATGCTGGTCCTCGGTCTGGGTATTGGCATGGTGATGCAGATCTTGGTCACGGCGGTGCAAAACGCGGTGAACCCCGCCGACATCGGGGCCGCGACGGCGGGAACGAATTTCTTTCGCTCCATCGGCGGCTCCTTTGGAACGGCGATTTTCGGCGCGTTGTACCTGAACGACTATCACCGTCAACTGGTCGAGGGCTTTGCGCGAATCGGCGTGAGCAAGCCCGCCGTGAACCTCTCGGCGATCACGCCCACCACGTTGACGAAGTTGCCGCCCGACCAGTTACACGTCGTGCTGAACGCGATCGCGGTCTCGATGCAGTCCATCTACCACTGGGCGGTTCCTTTGGGTATCGTCGCGGTGGGGCTATCACTGACGCTGCCCGAGATCAAGCTTCGTTCGAGCCTGCATCCAGTCGCTGACGAAGTACCCATGTCAAACGCGGACCCGACCTTCTGATCGTCGCGAGGCATTCGTCGAAATCGGCGTCGTCGCCGTAGTACGGATCGGCGAGGTCGAGTGCCTCGGGCGGGTCCAACAACTCGCGCACCAGGAGGACCTCGAGCCCGTTGCCGATGCTTTGTCGAATATCGATTCGATGCTCACGGGTCATCACCACCGCCAGGTCGAGCGAGGCAAGGTAGCGCCGGTCGGCGTAGGCCCCGGGCGTGCCCGAGCCCTCGAAACCCGTGCGGCGAAGGGCGCTTTGTGCTCTCGAATCCATGGCCGAACCCACGTGCCAGCACGCCGTTCCGGCGCTCGTGACTTCGACACGGTCGCGAAGGACCTCGTCACGCGCGACAAGGTCGCGGTACACGACCTCGGCCATTGGCGAGCGACAGATGTTGCCGGTGCAGATGACGCCGAGGTGCCACGGTGGCAATTGAGCCCCTTCTTAAGATTCTCTCCGTTCTAGCGTAGAAACGCCTGGGCGACGTAGTCGTCGGCCAGGCTCGACAGTAAAGTGGACCTAACACGAAGGAGAGGGGTCGCGATGCCGCTGTCAGAACACGAACAGCGAATCCTGGCGCAACTCGAGGAGTCGCTTTCCAAGGAGGACCCTCGCTTCGTGAAGAACGTCCGTGAAACCAACGTCTACAGCCACGGTGGCCGCCGGGTTCGCTGGGGCGTGGCGGGGTTCGTGGCGGGACTTCTCATCTTGATCCTCTGTTTTTCTCAATCGGTGCTGCTCGGTCTTGTGGGAGTAGCGCTCATGTTCGTCTCGGCCGTCGTGGTCGAGCGCAACGCTCGACTTTTGGGTCGAGCGTCATGGCAGGACATCACCCGTCCTCGCCAGGGGGATGACGTGCAGGCCACCTACGGCCCGCGGACGACCTCACTTCGCGACTGGTTGTCGCGTCATCGTCGCAAGCCAGAGTGACTCGCGCGAAGGGAGCGCCCGACGACTCCCTCTGCCTAGCCATTGATATCGGGGCGACGAAGATTGACGTCGCCGTCGTCGCGGCACCCGGGCAGATTCTGACCCGTCAGCGACTCTTAGTCGCCGAACACCCAACGGACCTCGTCGGCGCGCTGGTGGCCCTGGCGGAGTTGACGCGCGAGAACTATCGCGTCGCGAGCGTCGGTGTCGCGTGCGCCGGGCCGACTCGTGAAGGCGGATCGCTCGTTTCGCCGTTGAACATTCCGCAGTGGCGAGATTTTCCGTTGCGCGCCACGCTCGAAGAACGCCTCGCGAGTCCGGTCCGCGTGGAAGGAGACGCCCGCGCGCTCGCTCTTGCTGAAGGCGTTTTTGGCGCCGCTCGTCGCGACGATTCGTATCTGTCGATGGTCGTCTCGACCGGCGTGGGTGGTGGGGTGGTCTTGAACGGCCGACTGCTCGATGGAAACTCTGGCAACGCTGGTCACGTAGGTCATCTGACGGTCGTGCCCGGCGGAGCGTTGTGTGGTTGTGGCGCCCTGGGTTGCTTGGAGGCCGAGGCGTCGGGAAGGGCGATCGAAGCTCGCACCGGCCGGCCCGCCGCCAACGCTGACCTTTCGACGCGCCAGCGAACTGGCGCCCTCGTGGGTCAAGCCGTCGGGAACGTTTGCTCCTTGCTTGACTTGGAGCGTTGTTACGTGGCGGGATCGGTCGCCCTCGGATTTGGCTCTGACTTCTTTGACGAAGCGAATAAGGCGGCGCTGGAGGTCGCGCGGATGTCCTTCACCAGCGGGCTGCGGGTCGAACCTTCGTCGCTCACGGATGACGGCTCGCTGCTCGGAGCGGCGCTCGTGGGCTGGGGCGCGCGCTGATGGCGCGCTCGTCACGCTCGGCGATCGCGGCGTACTTTCTTCGTCGTCCCCTTGACGCGGTGGCAGTCGGGCGCGCGGGTTGGCGACTTCGCCGGCGCCACTGGTGGCGCTCTCGGCCCTATCTCCCGTTGCCCGATCAAAAGTACTGGGAGTTTCGTATGAAGACTGCCTTCGGCGACGAGCGCGGGCCCTTGGAGCCTCGCGACGTGGTGGCGGCCGCGCGATGGTCGTTGCGTCAACGAGTGGGGAAGTAGTTTTTCCTCATGGCGCGCGTGCTACTGCTCAACGCCACCTTCGAACCGCTTCAATTGGTCAGCGATCGCCGTGCCGTGGTCTTGATGCTGGCGGGTCGTGCCGAGCCCATCGTGACTCCCGAATTCCCCGCCGTGTGCCGATCCTCGTCAGTGGTCGTGGAGATCCCCGCCATCGTGCGTCTGCACGACATGGTGAAACTTCCGTCCAAGGTCAGAACGCCTCCGTTGACCCGACGATCGTTGCTTCTTCGCGACAGTTATCGATGCGCCTACTGTCTCGAACACGCCGACACGATCGATCACGTGGTACCTCGTTCGCGCGGCGGTCGCCACGAGTGGACCAACGTGGTAGCGGCCTGTCGGCGCCACAATATGCAAAAGGGCGACCGACTCCTGGAGGAGATTGGCTGGCCGATGCACTTTGAACCACGGATCCCTGAGGGGCCGTGGTGGCGCTGGCGTCATCTGCCAGATCCCGATCCCCTCTGGGCGCCGTTCTTGCCACGCGCGTCGTGACCGACGAGGTCGAGCCTCTCTACGACTACGGCATGCTTCGCCAACAAAGCGACGCGACGATGCTCGTGGTGTCTCCAGAGGCGCGCCTCCTCGTGCTGGGCGGCAACCAGTCGACGTCGATCTTGAGCTCGAGCGGACGAAAGTGGCCCCTTCGACGGCGTCGCGGCGGCGGAGGTGTGGTCGAACTGGCACCGGCGGACGTGTGGGTTGATTTTTGGATTCCGCGTGACGATCCGCGCTGGCGAGAGGACCTTCGCGAAGCCTCAAGCGAGGTGGGCCAGTGGTGGGCGGCGTCGTTGAGAGCGCTCGTGGGCGTTGAAGCTGTGGTGCACGAGGGGGGACTCGAGGGAGAGCCAGGCCTTCGAGTGGCGTGCTTCGCCGGTCGTGGGCCCGGAGAAGTATTCGTCAACGGACGTAAAGCGGTCGGCGTCACGCAGTGGCGAGTGCGCGAAGGAATGTTTCTTTCGACGGTCCTACGGGCTTCGAACTCCTCCGCCTTAGTCGACTTGCTCAACGAGGCGCCGGCGTCGCTGGCCCATGCGCTTGACCATCACTCGACCGACTCCCTCGGGATCGGCGACGTCGAGGCCCTCATCACGGACCTGCGTGACCGTAGCGGTCCGTGGCGCTTTCGCCGATTCGCCTTCGCCATCTGAACCGGCATTTTTTCATCCGTTTTGCGGCCCCGGGGCCTTCGGCGCCTCGGTGGCGCGACGGGCCAAAATCCAGCGTCTGAGGGGTGAAATTTGGTGTTGGGTGGGGGATGGTGGTGTAAGGTGTCACGAAGTGGGGGAAAGTGGTGAACCCGCGGGAGGGCACGCATGCTTGGCTTCGTCGGACAGTTTCAGCACTCGCTGGACGTCAAGGGACGCCTGATCCTGCCCGCCAAATTTCGCCCCGAATTTGAGCGCGGTGGGCACCTCAGTCCCAACACCGAAGGATGCGTCGCGCTTTGGACGCCCGGCGAGTTCTCGCGTCAGATGGACGAGCGCCTCCAGCAGGCCCGTCTCGGCGGGGGACGCGAGCGCCAACAGGTTCGTTACTGGTCGGCGAACTCCTCCGACGTGGAATTCGACCGCCAGGGCCGCTTCGCCCTGCCCCCGGCAATTCGTGACTACGGACGACTAAGCGGCGACGTGCTCGTGGTCGGTGCCATTGATCACGTCGAGCTTTGGAATCTCGCGACCTACCACGAGCAAGTCAACGCCGCCGAGGAGATTTTCCGACGAGGCGAATTCGAGTGAAAGGAGTTCAGCAGTTCCGGCCGCGGACCACGCGCAGCCTGGCAATCGCTACAACGTGTGGGGACACCTCCTCCGCCCTCTCCAACGTTGTGGCGATTGAAAGGCTGCGGATGGCCCAGGACCTCTTTCACTTGCCAGTTCTCGTCAATGAGATCGTGGCGCTCTTCTCCGACCAGCCGGCCGGCGTGGTGGTGGACGCCACCGTGGGCGGTGGTGGGCACGCCGCGGCGCTGCTTGAAAACGTGGCGGGACTGCGCGTCCTTGGAATTGACCGTGACCCCGACGCCCGTGCCGTGGCGCGGGGGCGTTTGGCGGCCTTTGGCGACCGAGCCCTCGTCGTTGCCGGAACCTTTGCCCAACTCGGTGAAGTCGTTCGAGAGCACGAATCCTTCATCGGCCATGAGCCCCTCGTCGGGGTGCTGATGGACTTAGGCGTCTCGTCGCACCAGTTCGACGAGGGTAATCGAGGATTCTCCTTTCGAAGCGACGCGCCTCTGGACATGCGCATGGACCCCACGACCGGTCTGAGCGCGGCCGAATTCCTCGCCACGGTGAACCAACACGAACTCGTGCGTATGCTTCGCGCGAGTGGTGAGGCGCGGTTCGCGAACGCCATCGCCAAGTCGATTATCGAGACTCAGCCCCAAACGACCTTTGAATTGAGCGCGGCGGTCGAGCGAGCCGTGCCGGCGGTGGCTCGACGACGTGGTCACGTCGCCACTCGCGTGTACCAGGCGCTGCGCATCGCGGTCAACGATGAGGAGGGTCAGTTGGACCTGGGGCTGGCTTCGGCGCTCGACGAGCTCGCTCTGGGCGGTGTGCTGGCGGTCATCTCGTATCACTCTGGCGAAGATCGTGCGGTGAAGGCGTATCTCGCCGATCAAGCCAAAGGCGGTTGCACCTGCCCGCCGACACTTGAATGCGTCTGCGGTGCGGCGCCTCGAGTCCAGGTCTACAAGGCCAGCGCCCGCCTGGCGAGTTCCGACGAGGTGGACCACAATCCGCGCGCGCGCTCGGCACGGCTGCGTAGTGCACGAAAGATCGCGCCATGAGCGTCATCAGCCTCCCGCGCCGCGTTGAGGACACGAGGCGACGCCGCCCTCTTGTCACCACGAGTCCTCGCGGTGTTCGAGCGCCCGCGACGCAGCGTCAACGCTGGCGTTCGGCTTCGAGTTCGCGTCGTGCCGTGATCGCGCTCGCCGTGGCGATGGCGGTTTCGCTGGGCGGCAGCATGTGGGTCGCCAATCGCCAAATCGAGATTCACACCCTCCAAAGCCAACTGCTTCAAGAACAGTCCAACTACGCGGTACAAGTTGGGTCGCTCACGAATCTCTCCGCTCCGAGCCAGATCGCGACCCAGGCGGGAGCCCTGCACTTGGTGGACCCCGTGTCGGTCACCCAAGTGCCGACGACGTCACTTGACAAGCCCCTGCCACTTCCGAAGTTCCTTGGCTACGCACCGGCGACGTCAAGGACGATTCGGTGAGCACTCACCACACGTCGACGCATACCCGAACCAACGCCCGATCCGCCAGCGCGTCGCGCGCGCCGCAATCCTCGCGGCGTCTTCGCCTCTTGCGCGCCCTATTGGCAGCTAGCTTTTTGGCGTTGGGCGTGCGTCTGTTCTTCCTGCAAATCGTGGACCACGTGCACTACGCCAAGCTCTCGGTCGCCCAGGTGCGCGTCGACCTTACGACCACGGCGCTGCGCGGGGGCATCTACGATCGACGCGGACAGATTCTGGCCGTGTCGAGGCCCACGTCGCTGGTCATCGCCGACGACTTTCAAATCACCAGTGCGGCCACTGAAGCCCAGGCCATGGCGCCGCTGGTCAAGGTGCCCGTGGTCAAATTGACCGCACTGCTCTCTGAGCACAATGGCTACGTGGTCATCAACGACCGGCTCGACCTCGCCAGCGGCCGCAAAGTGGCGTCCATGATGTTCCCCGGCATCGTGGTGCAGGACTCTTCGGTCCGGACGTATCCCGATGGCACGCTCGCGACCTCCCTGTTGGGCGGCACGAACGCGAGCGGCGTTGGCTCCGCGGGCTTGGAGTACGAGTTCAATAAGACCCTCGCCGGCCAGACGGGCATCACCCGGGCGTTCGTTTCCTCGTCCGGCGTGAACTTGCCCGCGTCGCACTCCACGGTGATTCGAAAGGCCGTCTCCGGCGTCGGTCTCGAACTGACGCTCGACGCCTCGTTGCAGTACGTGACTGAGCGCACGCTGGCTCGTGACCTGAAGACCTTCGACGCATTAACGGGTGTCGCGGTCGTGATGGACGTCAAGACGGGTGAGATTCTGGCCGACGCCTCCCTCGTCAATACCAAAACCACCGCGGGCGTCCTCGGACCCATTCCGGCCTGGGGGCGAAACGTCGGGGTGCCAGGCATTGAGCAAACGATCAACGACCTGGCGTTCTCCCAGGCCTACGAACCCGGTTCGGTCTTTAAGGTCGTCACCTTCTCCGCCGCACTTCAGCAGGGCATTATCACCCCGTCGAGTGTCTTCACCGTGCCCAACTCGGTCATCGTTGGTGGTCGCTACTTTCACGACGCGGAGAATCACGGCCTCGAACACTTGAGCGCCACGAGCATCCTCGCTCAATCCTCCAACATCGGCACGTACGAAATTGGCAAGCGCGTCGGCGAAGCCGGTCTCCTCGCCCAGGTCGAGCGCCTTGGTTTTGGCTCGACGACGGCGGTGAACTATCCCGGAGAGACGAGTGGACTTTTGGTGAACGCCTCCACCTGGTACGCGAGTGACCAGGCGGCACTTCCGATCGGCCAGGTCGATGCCGTGCCCGCCATTCAGGTTCTCGATGCTTACAACACCATCGCGAACGGGGGAGTGTTCATTGAACCCAAGGTGGTTCGTGGCTACGTGTACCCCAACGGCACCGTGAAGGGCACGGCTCCCAGCGCGACGCGCTCCGTCTTGTCACCTGGCGTGGACGCGACGATGGTCAAGATGCTCGAGCAGGTCGTGCTGGCCGGCACCGGAACCCACGCGATCATCCCTGGCTACTTAGTGGCGGGCAAGACGGGGACGGCGACGATTCCGTATCCGGGGCGCGCGGCACTCTTGACGGGAAACTACAACGCGAGCTTTGTCGGCTTCGCTCCGGCGAACAACCCAGTACTCTCCATGATCGTCGTCGTGGAGCGTCCCCAGACTGACATCTTCGGCGGCGACGTCGCCGCGCCCGTCTTTCAACAGGTCATGTCCTACGCGCTTCACCACTATGGAATCCCCTCGACTGGCACCATGCAACACCCTCTCAAAGGTGCGGTCTCGATCGCGTCGGACGTGACGTGATGCAACTCGGGGACCTGCTGGACGACTGTTCGCTAGACGTGGCGACTTCCAGCATCGAAATTGCCAACGTCGAGATCGACTCGCGCCTTTGCACGCCAGGATCGCTCTTCGTGGCGCTGCCCGGAGCGCGGCGCGACGGACTCGACTTCGCCCCTGACGCGATCGCCCACGGAGCGAGTTGCGTTCTCGCGAGCGTGGCGGCCCGCCTCGACGTACCGGTGGTGAAAGTGCCGGGTTCGCAACTCCACGCCCTTCTCTCGCACGCGTCGGCCACGATCGTCGGTCATCCCGAGACGAAGACGAGATTGGTCGGTGTCACGGGCACCAACGGCAAGACCAGCGTCACGACCATGGTGGCCGATCTAGCGCGATCGCTTCTCTGGAACGCCGCGGTGATAGGTACGCTCTCCAACGAACGAACCACTCCCGCGCCTCCGGAACTGTTTCGCACCCTCGCCGGATTGGTCGAAAATTTCGACCCGGCAAATCACCACTCAATCGTGGCCCTTGAGGTCTCGAGCCACGCGCTTGACCAGCGACGAGTCGAGGGACTCCGATTTCAAGTGGTCGCCTTTACGAATCTGACCCACGATCACCTGGACTACCACTCGACGATGGAGCGTTACTTCGCGGCCAAGGCCTCACTCTTTACGAGCGAATTCGCTCAACGCGCGGTCATCTGGGTCGATGATCCCTACGGCGAGCGTCTCGCTGCCATGACGGGTCTTCCGGTATCGCGGGTTTCGCGCATGGACGCGCGCGACGTCGTCGCGACGTTGAATGGCACGACGTTCTTTTGGCGGGACCGACTGGTGAACACGAAACTCGTCGGCTCGTACAACGTTGACAATGCCCTCGTCGCCATGGCCGTGCTGTCCGCATTGGGCGCCGACGACGCCGAGCTGGCCCACGCCATGGGCGACGTTGCGCCCATCCCTGGGCGCTTCAACGTGCTGAGCGGCGCTGAGACGACCGCCGTCGTGGACTACGCCCATACGCCCGAAGGGCTTCGCCGTCTGCTTCAAGACGTCCGAGAAATTTCGTCCGGTGGCCGTTTGATCACGGTCTTTGGCTGCGGGGGGGACCGTGATCGCCTGAAGCGCCCCGAAATGGGCCAGGTCGCCTCAACGTACTCAGACGTAACCATCGTGACCTCGGATAACCCTCGTTCGGAGTCGCCAGATGCCATTATTAAAGCGGTTCTTGAAGGAGTGGTGGTGGGCCGCGACGTGCGACGCGAAAGTGATCGACGCCGAGCGATTGCCTCGGCGATCGCGCTCGCTGGCCCCGATGACGTGGTGGTCATCGCGGGTAAGGGCCACGAGACGACCCAGACGATTGGCGACTTAGTAATACCCTTCGACGACCAGGTCGTAGCGCGAGAGTTCCTGAGGTGAGTGAATTATGTTGAGTTTGATGGAGGCCGGCGGCGTCGGTTTTCTCTTCGCGCTCTTCGTGACGCCCGTGTGGATTCGATTCTTGCGTCATCGCTCGTACGGTCAACGGATTCGTGAAGACGGACCGGCGCATCAACATAAGGCCGGAACGCCGACGATGGGTGGCGTCGTTATCGTGCTCGCGGCGCTCATTGGCTATCTCATGGGTCACGTCGGCACCTCGATCACGATCACGCGCGCCGGCGTACTCGCGATGTCGGTCACCGTCGCTTCGGGATTACTGGGTTTCGTCGACGACTTCCTCGGGATTCGCAACTCGCGCAATCTCGGGCTGAACAAGCGCGGTAAGTTCATTGGCCAGTTGGCCATCGCGGCCGTCTTCGCGGTGCTGTCCATCTCCTGGGTGCACACCTCGACGAACCTGTCCTTCACCCGCCTTTCGCTCCCCGGATGGAACCTGACCGTAACGGGTTGGATGATCCTCGCGGTCTTCGTCGTCATCGCCACCTCGAACGCGGTCAATCTCACCGACGGCCTCGACGGTCTGGCGGCGGGTTCGGCCACCTTTTGCTTTGGGGTTCTGTCCATAATTGGCTATTGGCAATTCCGCCACTTCGCGATCTATCAGTTGCACGCAGCGCTCGACCTCGGGCTGGTAGCGGTCGCGTTGGTGGGAGCGTGCCTCGGATTCCTGTGGTGGAACGCACCGCCCGCCCGGATCATCATGGGCGACACCGGTGCCTTGGCCGTCGGCACCGCGCTCGCGGCGATCTGCCTCTTGATGAATCTCGATCTTCTGCTCGTGGTGATTGGCGGACTCTTCGTGGCCGTGACCGCGTCGGTGATCTTGCAGGTCTTGAGTTTTCGGATCTTCGGCCGGCGAATATTTCGCATGGCCCCCTTGCACCATCACTTTGAGCTGCGCGGCTGGCCCGAAACGACGATCCTCATCCGGTTCTGGATCCTTTCGGGGCTCCTCGCGGCGCTCGGTCTTGGCATGTTCTACGGCGACTTCTTGAAGATCGCGAAGGTGGTGTGATGGCCACGCGCCGACCGGCGAACGCGGGACTCTTCCACGCGTTCCCGCGCGGAAATCGCCAGGCCCGGACGCTCCTGGTCGTGACCGGTCTGCTGGTCGCCTTTGGCACCGTGGCGGTCGCCTCGGCGAGCGAGGGTCAGTCGATCGCGAACGGCGCGACGTCGTTTTCCATCATGATCCACGACCTGGCGTTCCTCGTCCTCGGCCTCTTCGGCTTCTATCTGGCGTCTCGAGTGCGCCTCGAGCGACTGGTGCAACGCGCGCCGGCGCTCATCGGACTCGGGTTGGTGATGTTGCTCGCGGTGATGGCGGTGGGCGTCAGCGCCAATGGCGGCAAGCGCTGGTTGAACTTGCGCCTGATCTACCTACAGCCCTCGGAACTGTTCAAACTCTTCACGGTGCTCTTCCTCGCTTGGCTCGTCGAACAGCACCACGACGAACTCAACCATTGGCGTCAGCTGCTGGTCTGGACGTTCCCGGTGTCGCTGGGCGCGGGACTTATCCTGCTCGAACCCGACATCGGCACCTCGTCGGTCGTGCTGGTCATCGCGGTCTCGATCCTCGCGCTGGCCGGCCTTTCGCGCCCGCTCTTGTTTCGCGTGGTCGGCCTAGGTGGCGCCGCCATGGTGGCGTACATGCTGGTCAAGCCCTATTCGGCTCGCCGATTCTTCTCCTTTTTGCATCCCAATAAAGATCCGCTCGGCGCGGGCTATCAGTTGCTGCAGTCGCGCATTGGTCTGGGCTCGGGGGGATGGACGGGTCTTGGACTGGGCCAGAGTCGCGCCAAATGGGGGCTGCTGCCCAATCCGCACACGGACTTCATCTTCACCATCATCGGCGAAGAGCTGGGACTCATTGGATCGCTCACGGTGCTCGCATTGTTCGTGGCCTTTCTCTTCGCGTCACTCGCCATCGCTCGGCGATGCTCGAATCAGGTCTATCGACTCGTCGCAGTGGGGATCGCGACCTGGATCACGGTCGAGGCCCTCATCAACGTCTCCTCGGTCGTTGGTTGGTGGGCCGTCACCGGGATCCCTCTGCCGTTCTTCTCGTACGGGGGTACCGCACTGATCAGTGAGTTGGCGGCCGTAGGTCTGCTGTACAACATCGCCCACGACACGAGTCGAAGCGGCGACGTCACGATTCGCGAATATCGCTTGACGAGTTTTCGCGAGACGATCGAACGTCCCCGCACGCGCGTGCCCGCTCACCACTACGCGCCGCCGCGCCCCACTCGCCGGGAGTACTGATGCCCGGCACCGTCGTGATCACCGGCGGCGGAACCGGAGGCCACGTTTTTCCGATGCAGGCCATTGCAGAGCACCTTCGAGAGCGTGGCTGGGCCGTGAGCGATCTGCACTTCGTGGGAAGCGCGCGCGGTCAGGACCGCGACATCCTGGGTGCGGGGGAGATCGCGCTCACCACGCTGCCCGGCAGAGGACTTCGCCGATCGTGGCGCGCGCGTGACCTCATCGCCAACGTCCAAGCCGCGCTCGAACTCTTGGTCGCCCTGGCGCGGGCGATTTACGACGTCGGGCGCTGGCGGCCGGCGGCCGTCGTCTCGGTGGGGGGCTACGCCTCCTTCGCCGTGGACAGCGCCGCCTGGCTGTGGCGTCGACCGCTCATTCTGGTCGATTTCGACGCCGTTCCCGGAGCCGTCCATCGTCTCTTCGCGCGCGGCGCCGCGGCGCGCTGCGTGGCCTTCGGTCACGCCGCGCCGGGTGTCACGGTGACGGGAACACCGCTTCGCGAAGCGATTGAGTCGGTCGCGCGCGACGACACCGCGCGCGGCGCCGCGCGCGAGACGTTCCGGCCTCCCATCGAGAAGGGACGAACCGTCATCGTGGTGATGACGGGCTCGCTCGGCTCGACGAGGGTTAATCGTGCCGTGAGTGATCTGGCGCGGCGCTGGTCGGCGCGACGCGACGTGGCGATCATCCACGTCAGCGGGCGTCGCGATTTCGCCGACGTTCAAGCGGCGCGCCCCGCACTCGACGGACTCGACTATCGCGTCGTCGAGTTCGCCGACATGGCCGAGCTCTGGGCCGTAGCGGACGTGGCGCTGTGCCGTGCCGGCGCGATCACCGTCGCCGAACTCGCGGCGCTGGCTATTCCCTCGGTCCTCGTGCCCCTTCCCGGGGCGCCCGACGACCATCAAACGAAAAATGCCCAGCGCCTCGTCGACGTCGGGGGGGCCGTCGCGATGAGCGACGCGTCGTGCACCGGTGAGAATCTCGCTCGAGTGCTCGACGCGCTTCTCGATCCTGAAACGCTTGGCGCGATGTCCGAAGGCGCGGGAACTATCGCACGCCGCCACGCGGGTCAGGCGATCGCGTCGGTGATCGCGTCGGTGGCTTCGTGACCTCGCTCGCCGACGCGAGGCGTGTTCACGTGGTCGGCGTGGGCGGCGCCGGGATGAGCGCCGTCGCTCGTCTCCTCGTCGAACGCGGCACCACGGTCAGTGGCAGCGACGTCAACGACTCACCGCGGCTGGACGAACTTCGCCGCCACGGGGTTCTCGTGGTGCTCGGCCATGACCCCGAACTCGCGGCGTCGGCCCAGGTGGTTCTGTGGTCGCCGGCGGTACGCGGCGACGATCCTGAACTCGTGAAGGCGCGCGAACGCGGCGCCACGTTGGTCACTCGCGCTGAACTCTTCGGCCAACTCGCCGAATTGGGTGAGGTCATTGGACTCTGTGGCACTCACGGCAAGACGACCGCGACTTCGATGATGGTCCATATCGCCCACGCCGCCCAGATGGACGTGGGCTGGCTGGTCGGCGCCGACGTCGTGGGCGTGGGCGCCAATGGACACTGGGGCGACGAGGGCCTCGTGGTCGAAGTCGACGAGAGCTACGGCACCTTCTCGACGATGACCCCCCACGCCCTGGGTCTCTTGAACGTCGAAGCCGATCACCTCGACCACTACGGCTCGCTCGCGGCGCTCGAAGCGGCGTTTAGCCAACTCGTCGCGCGCACGAGCGGACCGGTCGTCGTGTGGCACGACGACGCGGGAGCCGCGAGAGTCGCCACGTCTCGCGACGACGTGATCACGGTCGGTACGCTCGACAGTACGTGGCTGGTGCGCGACGTCGAACTGGAACGAAGAGGCTCGACGTTTATTCTCGCGGGCCCGGAGCACACGCTCAGCCTTTGCCTTGCCGTGACCGGAGCGCACAACGTCGCCAACGCCGCGGTCGTGGCCGTGCTGGCGCTCGCCTTGGGTTGGCCGGCCGCGGCCATCGTGGAGGGACTCTCGAACTTCGCGGGTGCGCCGCGTCGGTTTGAGTTCCGTGGCCGTTGGCGAGGTGCGGACGTCTACGAGGACTACGCCCACCTGCCCGGTGAGATTCGAGCGACACTTCGAGCCACGCGTGCGGTCGGTTACGAGCGCCCACTGGTGATCTTCCAGCCCCATCGCGTCACGCGGACCCTGGCGCTCGCCGACGCTTTCGCCGACGCGTTCGACGGTGCTGCGCAACTGGTAGTGACCGACCTCTACGACGCGGGAGAGGCGAACCCGTCGGGAGTAAGTGGTGAGATCGTCGCCGACGCGGTTCGCCAGCGTCACCCCGAGACGACGGTCACCTACGTCGGCGCTCTTCGTAACGCCGTCGTGGCGGCTGAGCAGATCGCCCGGGGGAACACTTTCGACGTCGTCTTGGTCCTCGGGGCCGGCGACGTGCCCACGATCATCGACGCACTGGTGGCGCCGTGAACCTCGACGCGCTGCGCGAGCTCGACCCGTCACTGGTGGTCTTTGACGCGCCGCTCGGACCACGAACGACGTACCGCGTGGGCGGTGCGGTGCGAGCCCTCGTGACGATCGCTTCGCGCGGCGACGTCGAGAACGTCGGTCGAGCCCTCGTCGCCAGCGCGGCACCAATCGTGGCCGTCGGAAACGGATCGAACCTCTTGGTGAACGAGGGCGTGCACGACGTGGTGGCCGTGGTGCTGGAGGGTGAATTCGCGACCATTGACTGGCGCGATCACGCCGACCAGGTCGTCGTGACCCTGGGCGCGGGCGTCTCTTTGCCGGTCGCGGCGCGACGACTCTCCAGCGCGGGAATCGTCGGTTTTGAATGGGCCGTCGGGGTGCCGGGATCCTTCGGGGGCGCCGTGGCCATGAACGCGGGCGGGCACGGCTCGGACATCGCGCACTCGCTGGTATCGGCCCGGGTCTGGCGAGCGGGGGAAATCACCACCCTCGACGCTGGGCAGTTGGCCCTGGGGTATCGCGACAGCGCGTTGCGCGACGGAGACCTCGTGCTCGACGGCGAGGTGCGCCTCGAGCGCGGGGACGCGGTCGCCGCCAACGAAAGGGTGCGCGAGATCGTGCGTTGGCGCCGCGAGCATCAGCCCGGCGGCGCGAACGCCGGCAGCGTGTTTCGTAACCCGCCCGGCGACTACGCGGCGCGTTTGATCGAGGCGGCGGGGGCGAAGGGCCTGCGCCACGCCAGTGCCTCGGTCAGTGAAAAGCACGCCAACTTCATTCAGGCCGACGCCGGCGGTCGCGCGGGTGACGTCTTTGCTCTGATCAACATCGTCGCGAGCATGGTCTTGGAAAATACTGGCGTGGCATTGACACGAGAGAATCGGCTTCTTGGCTTTGGCGAGGCGACGTGAGCCGGCGGCGCCCCCAGGAGGTGTCGCGCTCGTCGCGCGGTGCGAAGGGTCGAGCCAAGTCAGCGCGCACGCAAACCAGAGCGCGAGCCCGGCGCGGCGAAGGACGCACGGTGAGCGCGCCTGAGGCGGCTCGCGTGACCTCGATCGCGCGCCCCCCACGCCGTCGCGCGCTCTTCGTGGTCCTCTCATCGCTCTTGGTCGTCGCGAGTCTGGGCGCGGGAGCGCGATGGCTGCTCGAACAGCCTCTCTTTCGTGTCCAGCACGTCCAGGTCGAAGGGCTGCGCCACGAATCCCTGGCCCAGGTTCTTAGGGTCAGCGGACTCGGGTCGCACCCCTCGATGCTCTCGGTCAACGCGAACCAGGTCCGCCAACGTCTCGAAGGCTTCGCCTGGATCGACACCGTCAAGCTCGAAAAGCACTGGCCGAACACCGTGGTGGTGAAGGTGCGCGAGTCCAAGCCCGTCGCGGTGGCCTTTGCCCGTGGTCACCAGCTGCGCTACGTCGACGCGCGTGGACGCGACCTCGGCGTCGCTCCGATCGCGATCAACCTACCCACTCTGAGCTATTCGTTCTCCACCAAGACCTGGCCCTACACGAGCGCCGGGCGCGCCAGTGCCTACGTCGCCAGCCAGTTGCCGCCCGCGTTCTCATCCCAGGTCTCGGTCATCACCGAGAACCAAAGGGGTGACGTGACGCTCAAGATGACCACGCCGGTGACCTTCGTGCTCGGTCCGGCGATCAATCTTCACGCGAAGTTCGTCGCCATCGCCTCGGTCATCGCGCACAGCACCCTCGGCCCGGGCGACGTGGTGGACGTGACCGTCCCCGAGGAGTTGGCGGTCAGTGGTCCGGCCCCTTCGTGACGAGGCATTTGACCACGAATGGGGCGCTGGCTAGCCTTCAAAGACTGTTCGCCTCAGCGTGGACCCAATAACGCGGTGCCACAATAGAAGAGTTAATCCAAGGGGAGCCTATGAGTCTCAATCCGAGCAACTACCACGCCATTATCAAGGTCATCGGCGTGGGTGGTGGTGGAGTCAACGCGGTGAATCGAATGGTCACGTCGGGACTGCGCAACATCGAATTCATCGCCGCCAACACCGACGCGCAAGCGTTGTTGCTCTCCGAGGCCGATCTGAAGATCGACATCGGCCGTCAGCTCACGCGTGGCTTGGGCGCCGGATCGGACCCCGAGATCGGCCGCCAGGCCGCCGAAGACCATCGCGCCGAGATCGAAGAGGCGCTGAAGGACACGGACATGGTGTTCATCACGGCCGGCGAGGGCGGCGGCACCGGCACCGGCGCGGCGCCCGTCGTGGCCGAGATCGCTCGATCGATGGGGATCTTGACGATCGGCGTCGTGACTCGGCCCTTCGCTTTCGAGGGTCGCACCCGCGCGAATCAAGCCGAAAAGGGCATCCAGGCCCTTCGCGACAAGGTCGACACCTTGATCGTTATCCCCAATGACCGCCTGCTTTCGGTGACCGCCGCCGACACGTCCATGCTCGACGCCTTCAAGATCGCCGATGACGTCTTGCTGTCGGCGGTTCGCGGCGTGACCGACCTCATCACCGTGCCGGGCCTGATTAACACGGACTTCGCCGACGTGAACACCGTCATGCGCAACGCCGGCACCGCAATCATGGGCGTGGGGACCTCGACCGGCGAGGGACGCGCGGTCAACGCCGCGCGCGCGGCCATCACCTCACCCCTGCTCGAGGCCTCCATCGACGGCGCCCGAGGAATTCTGATGAATATCGTCGGTGGTCCGAACGTCACCCTGAGCGAAGTCACCCAGGCCGCGGAGATCATCCACTCCGTGGCGCACCCTGACGCCAACATCATCTTTGGCAGCGTGATCGACGAGACCATTGGCGACGCCGTTCGCGTCACGGTGATCGCGGCGGGCTTCGAGCAAAATTCGAAGCCATCCACGACGATGGCGCACCCGGTGATGACCGAGGGCCCCACGAGCGACCTCTTCACGTCCACCTCCACCGGCGACGACTTCTTTGACGTCGGCGGCGATGACGACCTTCCCAGCTTCCTCCGTTAACGACGAACTGCTCGCGCGCGTCGCGGCCAACCTCGCGGTGATTCACGAACGCGTGGCGGGTGCCGCGAAGGATCCGACGCGCGTTCGCGTGGTCGCGGTCACCAAGACCTTCGACGTGGCGCACGTCGAAGCGGCGGCGGCGCTCGGACTTGACACGGTGGGCGAGAACTACGTGGAGGAACTGTGCCTCAAGCGCGAGCGCAGCGTGGCGCCGATGCGCTGGCACTTCCTCGGGGCGCTCCAGACCAACAAGATCGCGCGTGCCCTGGAGTGCGCGGACGTGCTGTGTTCGGTTTCGCGCGAACGAGAGATCCAAAAGATCGCCCGGCTGCGAACCGGCGCGTCGATCTACGTGCAGGTCGACTTCACGGGCCGCGCCGAACGAAACGGCGCGCCCGCGCTGGAGGTCGCCTCGCTCGTGGGCTTGGCGAGAGACGAGGGGCTCGACGTGAGGGGTCTCATGACCGTCGCCCCACCCGAAGCCGACGCCGCGCGCCGCGCCTTCCAAGACACCGTCGACCTGGCCGACGAGCTCGAACTCGTGGAGCGCTCGATGGGGATGAGTGACGACCTTGAAGCGGCTTGCCAGGCCGGCTCGACGGAGATTCGACTGGGCCGGGCGCTCTTTGGGCCCCGCGTCCTAGTGTGACGCCTGGCCTAACATGGGTCGGGGCGGTACGGCCGCGAGGAGAACGAGCATGAAAGAACGACTGCGGGGATTCCTAGGCTTCCTGGGACTCGTCGAAGACGAGTACGGGGAGTATGGACCGTCCAGCGCGCCGCGCCCCTTTAGCGAAGTGCCCCTCGAAGAGCCCGAGTGGACTGCTCAGGTCAGCGCACCCGCGCCCGCGCCAATGCGTACCTTTCCCACGACGTCGGCCCACGGAGGGCCCCTGCGGCCGGTGTCGGCGTCGCCGAGTCCGCTTCGTCCCCTCGGCAGCACCTCGCCGGGGCCGCTTCGAGCTCAGTCGGTGCCCGGTGGATCACGTTCGGTGTCATCGTTTTCGAGCGAGCGAGACGTCGTCGTCGTCTCGCCCAGCGCGTACGACGACTCACGTCGCATCACCGACTACCTTCGTTCGAATCGCGCGGTGGTCTTGACGACGCTCAACTGCGATCAATCGCTGTCGCGGCGTCTCGTTGATTTCACCGCGGGCACCGCGTACGCGCTCAACGCGCGCATCGAGCCACTGCTGCGCGGTGTGTATCTCGTCTCGCCCCAGGGTCTCTACGTCGGACCCGAGGTCAAGGAGCGTTTGCGCCTGGGTGACTACACCGGTTTCGACCAGACATGACCGTCGTCCACTACCTGATCAGCCTCTATATATGGGTATTGATCATCGCCGCGCTCTTGAGCTGGATCCCCAGTTCCCAAGGTGGCGTGGGAACCCTGAAGCGCGTGCTCGCGCGACTGACCGAACCGGTGCTGTTACCCCTGCGCCAGATCCTGCCGCGGCCCAACTTCGGGGGAGTGGGCATCGACCTCTCGGTGCTCGTGGCGATCATCGTCTTAGAGATCATCAACAACGTCATCTAGGCCGACGATTCCAGAGCCCGCAATCGCGTGAGCGATAGGGTGGCTCCATGGACAGCACTGAGCACTCAACGTCGGCCCTCGACGCCATCGAAACGGTGGCCTTCAAGGTCGGCCTGAAGGGATACAACGTTGACGAAGTCGATGACTTCCTGGAGCGGTTGGCGCTCGAGACGCGTCAGTTGAAGGACTTGGTCCAACAGCAACGTCAACAGCTTCGCCAAGCCTCCGAACGCATTGCTCAGCTTGACGCGCGCGGTCCCCAAGTGCCGCCAGCGGCGCCGGCCGCCGCTCCTGGCCCGACGTCCGCCCGCGCGGGCGCCGCGGGCGCCGAGCAGGTGACGTCGATGATCGCCATGGCCCAGCAGTTCATCGAATCAGCACAAGAACAGGCCGAGGCCAAGGCCAAGGAGCTGACCGCTTCCGCGCAAGAGCGCGCGCGTGAGATCGTCGCCGAGGCTCGTTCGCGCGCCGAGGACGAAGTGAATCGATTGAACGGACTCAAGCAACGACTGAGCGAAGACGTGGACACGTTGGCGCGTCAACTCGAAAGCGAGCGCGCCCGCTTGGGCGGTTGGCTCGCCGAATTCACTCGCTGGGTCGAGTCATCGTTGCAGGTCGCCTCCAGCGCCAAGCCCGCTCCCGCCCCCGCGCGCGAGAGCGCCCCCACGACGCCCCCGGCTCCCGCCCCTTCGTCGCTCCCCGGCTCGGCGCCGAGCGCGCGTCAGAGCCCGTCCCCGGCGCCGACGATCGGCCAAGTCTTGAACTTTGACCAAATCACGCGCGACGAGCGATCGTAAGTCCTTCGTCGACTGGTAACGTCGGCGGGCACTTGCTCAGGGCAATGCGAAGGAGTTCATGATGCCGTCGAAGGCGAAATCGACCAAGAAGACCAGTCCGGCCAAGAAGGTGCCCGTGAAGAAGGCCGCGGCGAAGAAGGCCGTTACCAAGAAGGCCGCGCCGAAGAAGGCGGTCACCAAGAAGTCGCCCGCGAAGAAGTCGCCCGCGAAGAAGGCCGCGCCGAAGAAAGCCGCGCCGAAGAACGCGAAGCAGATCGCCGCCGAAAAGGCCAAGCAGATCGCGGCCGCCAAAGTGCAGCGTGAGCGCGACGCCAAGGTGAAGGAGGCCGCGCGACGCGCCGCCGAAAAGGCCAAGCAGATCGCGGCCGCCAAAGTGCAGCGTGAGCGCGACGCCAAGGCCAAAGCCGCGGCTCGTGAAAAGGCCGCGTTGGAACGTACGCGCGCCGCCGCGGCGGCCAAGGCCAAGAAGGAGCGCGACGCCAAAGCGCGCGTCGCCGCGAAGGAGCGTGAGGCGCAGCGAAAGGCTCGAGAAAAGGCGGCGGCCGAGGCGAAAAAACAGCGAGAGATTGACGCCAAGCGCAAGGCCATCGAGGCTGAGAAGCAGCGCAAGCTTCGTGAAATCGAACGCCGCGACGCCGAAGAGCGCAAACGTCAAGAACGACGCGAGGCCGAGGAGCGCAAGCGCCTCGAGGCGCTCGAGCGCAAGATGCATTCCAAGCCCTACGCGCAGGAAACGGCCTTTCTCGAAGAGCTGCGTGGGCTCTTGCTCGAAGCGCGCGCCGCCACGCAGGCCCAGATCGCGATCAGCGAGTCTGAGGCCAATGAGATGCTGGTGGATCGCGAGCGTCTCGAGTACGACGACGAAGACGGATCGAGCGTCGCGTCAGATATTCAGCGCGACCAACTCAAGGAGTTCGCGACGGCGCTGCGCTTGAAGGTCGACGAAATCGACGTGGCGCTTTCGCGTGTCGACGATGGTAGCTACGGACGCTGCGACGAATGCTTCGAGCCGATCTCGAAGGCACGCCTGCTGGCCCAGGTGCCCGTCTTCACGTGCGTTTCGTGTCGAGCCAGCGTCTAAGTCGGCGCCGCGCTTTACTCCTCGTTGGCGTCGCCACGGCGGTGACCCTCGGTGACCTCGTCACGAAGACGTGGGCCCGTTACGCGCTCGCTGAGCGCTCGATTCACGTCTGGGGTCCGTGGTGGTGGCGCCTTAACTTCAATCGTGGCGTCTCCTTCTCGCTCGATCCCTCCGGGCCACGCTGGACCTCGCTCCTGACGCTCGCCATACTCGTCGCGTTGGCGTGGTACGCGCTACGAGCCCGTCACGTCGTGACGATCGTCGGCTTTGGACTCGTTCTCGGCGGGGGCGCGGGGAACTTGCTCGACCGGGTCACTTCAACGCCGCCCCGGGTCACCGACTTCATCGCGCTGGGCTCCTTCCCCGTCTTTAACCTCGCTGACGCGGCGATTACGGTGGGCGTCGTGACGCTCCTTGTGGCCTCGTGGCGTGGTCAGATCCGCAGGCACTCGTGAGTGACTCGCCCTACGACGCTTTCGACGGCGACTCGTTGGACCTCGAGGTGCCCAGTTCCCTCGCCAACGTGCGCGTCGACCGCGCTTTGTCGATGCTCACCGGCCTTTCGCGCTCGGAAGCAAGCGAAGTGATCGCGAGCGGCGCGGTGTCTCTGGATGGGCGCGTCGTCACGAAGGCATCCGTGGTGCTCGATGAGGGCCAGCACCTCCAGGCGCGACTTCCCGCGCCGGACAGCGAAGAAGTGTTGCCCGATCCAAGCGTCCGCGTTGACGTAGTCCACGACGGCGGTGACTTCGTGGTCGTGAACAAGGCGCCGGGTCAGGTCGTGCATCCGGGTGCGGGTCAGCGCGAACACACCCTGGTCGCCGGTCTCGTGGCTCGCTATCCGCGGATGGCGGAACTGAGTCGAGAGGGCCTCTGCGAGCCCCAGCGCCCGGGCATCGTGCACCGTCTCGACAAGGGGACTTCCGGACTGCTCGTGGTCGCCACGACCCCCGAAGGCTTTATCAACCTGTCCGCGCAGTTGCGCGCGCGCACGATGGAGCGCACCTACTTAGGTCTGGTGGAGGGCCACGTCGCCGAAGAGCGAGGTGTCGTTGACGCCCCCATCGGACGTTCCACCCGTACGCCGACCATCATGACGGTGCGCGCCGAGGGTCGCCCAGCGCGCACGGGTTATCGCGTACTCGGCCGGCTTGACAGACCTCAGCGCGTCACGCTGCTCGAGTTAAAACTCGACACGGGTCGCACGCATCAGATTCGCGTCCACGTGGCGACCATCGGGCACCCCGTCGTTAACGACCTGCGCTACGGCCATCGCCGCGACCGACGTCTTGACGAAGAGAGATTCTTCCTGCACTCCTCGACGTTGGCGTTCGACGACCCGCGCAGCGCAGAGCGCGTCACGACCCACGCCCCTTTGCCAGCGGACCTGGCCCCTCTCGTCGAGGGGCTCAGCGTCGCTTAGACGTTCTCGTGTGCCGCGACGATCGCGTCGTCGTCGCGAAGAAGGGTCAGCGCCTCTTCCTCGGCTCGGCGCACCCGGCGCACGCCGATGTCCATCTTCGTGGCGGTGGCCTGAAGCGAAAGCGGCGTCGCTCCGTTTAAGCCGAAACGGTGCGAGAGCACTTCGCGCTGAAGATCGGTAAGTTGCGAGAGCGCTTCACGCAGCTGGTGATCCATCATATTTTGCTCGATGTCACCCACCCAGTCGCGTTGGCTCGGAGCCACCAGGTCGCCCAACGTCGTGGCGGAGTCAGAAGAAGCGGGCTGGTCGAGGCTCGCCGTCACGCCAGGCAGACTCTGGAGATGCTCGCGCTCGGCCTTGGTCATGCCGGTGGCTTCGGTGAGCTCGTCGTCAGTGGGCTTTCGACCAAAGAGCGACGTGAGTTCGGCGTTGGTCGCTTCGAGGCGCTGAAGTTGTTCGCCTACTTCGAGAGGGATGCGAATGGTGCGTCCGTGTTGTTGGACCGCGCGCTGGAGCGCTTGGCGGATCCACCACGTGGCGTACGTCGAGAACTTAAATCCGCGCTCCCAGTCGAACTTCTCGACGGCGCGCAGCAGGCCAAAAGTGCCCTCTTGGACGAGGTCAACCATTTCGACGCCGCGGTCTTGGTAGCGGCGGGCCCAGTGAAGCACGAGCCGTAAGTTGGCCGCGACCATCTGCTTCTTGGCGTTTTCATCGCCGGCGGTGACACGCTTGGCCAATTCGACCTGCTCGTCATAGTTGGGCATGGGGTAGCGATCAAGGTC
>Ga0307374_10001661_pt1 | contig 40703 bp, 43 predicted proteins | sample OX3MG_FD_202532 | JGI IMG/M metagenome (GOLD analysis project Ga0307374, IMG submission 202532) | Soil microbial communities from Risofladan, Vaasa, Finland - OX-3 | ecosystem: Environmental > Terrestrial > Soil > Coastal area > Acid sulfate soil | place: Finland: Risofladan, Vaasa | collected... | reverse complement strand
CACCACGGCCGCGACGCTCATGTCTAGGGCAGGACGGAGGCGAGCTTTTCCTCGGCCGCTTCCGTGTCGACGTTGAGCGCGAAAGTCAGCTCGGAGACCAGAATCTGGCGGGCCCGCGTCAACATGCGCTTCTCGCCGGCGCTGAGACCCTTGTCCTTGTCGCGAATCGAGAGATTACGCACGACTTCGGCCACCTGATAGATGTCGCCGGAACGCAGCTTCTCGGAGTGGTTCTTAAAGCGCCGCGACCAGTTGGTCGGCATGCGCGCTTCCTTCTTGCGCAGCACGGCGAAGACCTCTTCGACCTCTTCGTCGTTGATCACGTCGCGCAGCCCGACGGCCTCGGCGTTGGCGACCGGGACCATCAACACGAGGTCGGTGTAGGCGACCTTGAGCTTCAAATAGTCCTGTTTGACGTCAAATGCCGTCATCTTCTCGATCTTTTCCACGGTGCAGGCGCCGTGGTGGGGGTAGACGAGTCGGTCACCCTTCTTGTACTTACGAGCCGTCATGACGGTGAAACTCCTCGAGGACTCCCCAAACAGTGGCTTAGGGGATTGTCAATTCTACCAGAAATCGCCTAAAGCGTGACTGGTTGAAGCGCCGCGAGCACCTCGCTGAGCGAGCGGCAACGCTCGATCGCGAGACCCGGCACCGCGTCGAACTCACCACGTTGGGGCACGAGGGCCCGCGTGGCGCCCAGGCGCCGGGCCTCTCGAAGACGCCGAGCGAGATCGCCCACGGCGCGAAGCTCGCCCGCCAGGCCCACTTCGCCCACCACCACGACGTCGCTCGCCACCACGAAGCCCAGTCGAGCCGAAGCGACGGCCGCGGCGAGCGCCGCGTCGACGGCCGGCTCGTTGGCCGAGAGCCCCGCCGCCGTCGTGGCGTACACGTCGAGCCCCGCGAGATCGACGCCGCAGCGCGCCTCTAAGACCGCGAGCATCAGGGAAAGCCGCTGGCTCGAGACCTGGTGGGCGACCCGGCGCGCGGGGCCGCTCGGCGAAGCGACGAGGGCCTGGATCTCGACGAGGAACGAGCGCGAACCATCGCTCGTGAGCGTCGTGACGACTCCCGGCACCGCCAAGTCGCTGCCGGCTCGAAGCGACGCCGGGTCGATCGCTCGAAGACCCTGGTCCCCCATCTCGAAGAGACCCACTTCGCCCGTGGCGGCGAAGCGATGCTTCACGGCGCGCACCTGGCGAAGCGCGCCGCGTCGGTCCCCCTCGATGCGAACGACCGAGTCGACGAGGTGCTCGAGCGCGCGCGGACCGGCGAGCTCACCGTCCTTGGTGACGTGTCCAATCATCACCAGCGCGACGCCGCTCGCCTTCGCGCGCGCGCAGAGCCGCTCGGCGACGCGTCGCACCTGGGTGATCGTTCCTCCGGCGCCGCCCTCGTCGTCTCGCAGCGTCGAGACCGAGTCGACCACCACCAGTGCCAGGTGACGCGCGAAGAGCGCCTCCACCTGCTCGACGTGGGTGAGGGCGGCGACCTCGAGGCCGTTCGCCGCCTCGCCCAGTCGCCGCGCGCGACGCGCGACCTGGGCCAGGGACTCCTCGGCCGAGGCCAAGAGCACGCGGTGCCCGGCGCGGGCCATCGAGGTGAGCAGGGCCAGCGCCAGGGTGGATTTGCCGACGCCGGGTTCGCCGTAGAGCAACGTCGTCGAACCCGCGACGAGTCCGCCTCCGAGCACGCGGTCGAACTCCGCGACGCCGGTGGGAATGAGCGCCGCGTCTTCGAGGCCGAGGCCCAGTGCACTGAGTTCCGCGCTCCCCTGGCCGTCGCGCTGGGCGTTCTCGTCGAGCGTGCCCCACGTGCCACAACTGGGACAGCGTCCGAGCCAGCGCGGCGAGTGCGCGCCGCAGTCGCGACACACGAAGAGGTTATGAACTTTCACGCGCCCCACGCTAGGGAGGGGCTGTGACCTACGCGTTGGGCGAGAGGTCCTCGAAGTCGACCGAGGGCGGCAGACCCTCAACCCCTTCAAAGGTCAGGTACGGGCCATCGAGGCCTTCGGCGGCGTCGATGACGATCGTCTGGCCGGCGCGGAACTCCTTGAAGAGGATCTTCTCACTCAAGACGTCCTCGACGTAGAGCTGCACCGCGCGGCGAAGCGGCCGCGCGCCGAGTTCAGGGTCGTAGCCCTTGTCGGCCAAGAATCCCTGCGCCGAGGCCGACAGCTCCAGGCCCAGCCCCTGGACGGCGAGCTGATCGCGAAGACGCGTGATGAACAGGTCCGCGATGGAGATGACCTCGTCCTTCGTGAGTTCGTGAAAGACGATCGTGTCATCGATGCGGTTCAAGAACTCCGGGCGGAAGTGGGCCTTGAGGGCGGTGTGCACGCGTTCCTTCATCCGCTCGTGGGTCAAGAGGTCCGAGCTCGTGCCAAAGCCAATGGCGGCCTTACGCAGGTCCGCCGTGCCGAGGTTCGAGGTCATGATCAGAATCGTGTTCTTGAAGTCGACCGCTCGTCCCTGGGAGTCCGTGAGGCGTCCGTCCTCCAAGATCTGCAACAAGGTGTTGAAGACGTCGGGGTGCGCCTTTTCGACTTCGTCAAAGAGCACGACGGAGAAGGGCTTGCGGCGAACCGCCTCGGTCAACTGACCGCCTTCGTCGTAGCCGACGTAGCCCGGGGGCGAGCCCACGAGCCGGCTGACGGAGTGCTTTTCCATGTACTCCGACATGTCGAGCTGGATCAGCGCGTCCTGGTCGTCGAAGAGGAACTCGGCCAGCGTCTTGGCCAGTTCGGTCTTGCCCACGCCCGTGGGGCCGAGGAAGATGAACGAGCCACCGGGGCGCTTGGGGTCCTTCAGACCGGCTCGCGTGCGACGAATCGCTCGAGACAGCGACGCGACCGCCTCATCTTGGCCAATGATGCGCTTGTGGAGTTCGTCCTCCATGCGCAACAGCTTGGTGGTCTCTTCTTCGGTCAAGCGATAGACCGGGATACCGGTCCAGTTGGCCAGCACTTCAGCGATCGTCTCCTCGTCCACGAGGTCGAACGTCGCCCCGCCCGAGGACTTCATGGTGGCGTCGAGCTCGTCCTTCTTCGCCACGAGTTCGCGCTCTTGCTCTTCGAGCGCCTTGGCCTGCTCGAGTGCGCCGCTCTCCATGGCCGACTCCTTGTCGGCGCGAACGCGCGCGATGTCTTCGTCGAACTTCTTCGCCGCGGGCGGCGCGTCCATGCGGCGAATACGCAGCCGGCTCCCGGCCTCGTCAATGAGGTCGATGGCCTTGTCGGGCAAGAAGCGGTCGGCGATGTAGCGATCGGCCAGGTTCGCCGCCGCGATCAGCGCCTGATCGGTGATCTTCACGGCGTGGAACTCTTCGTAGACCTCGCGCAGGCCCTTTAGAATCTCGATGGTCATCGCGACCGAAGGCTGCTCGACCTTGACGGGCTGGAAGCGACGCTCGAGGGCGGCGTCTTTTTCGATGTGCTTGCGATACTCGTCGATCGTGGTCGCTCCCACGGTCTGGAGCTCGCCGCGCGCGAGCATGGGCTTGAGGATCGACGCGGCGTCAATCGCGCCCTCGGCGGCGCCGGCGCCGACCAGGGTGTGAATCTCGTCGATGAAGAGGATGATGTCGCCGCGGGTGCGGATCTCCTTGAGGACCTTCTTCAAGCGCTCTTCGAAGTCACCGCGGTAGCGCGAACCGGCCACCAGGGCACCCAGGTCCAGCGTGTAGAGCTGCTTGTCGGCCAGGGTGACCGGCACCTGGTTCGCGACGATGCGCTGGGCGAGACCCTCCACGATGGCGGTCTTACCCACGCCGGGCTCGCCGATCAACACGGGGTTGTTCTTCGTGCGACGTGACAGCACCTGCATCACGCGCTCGACTTCTTTTTCGCGTCCCACCAACGGGTCGAGTCGACCCTCGCGCGCGAACTGGGTGAGGTTGCGACCGAACTGGTCCAAAACGGCCGAACCGCCCTGGCTCTCGGAGTCGCCCTTGGACCCTGAGGTGCCCCCGGCCGCGTTGGTCTCCTTGCCCGCCTGACCGGACATCATCTGGATGACTTGGGTGCGCACGCGCGCCATGTCCGCGCCGAGGTCGTTCAGGACCTGGGCCGCGACGCCCTCGCCCTCACGCACCAGGCCGAGCAACATGTGCTCGGTGCCGATGTAGGAGTGGCCCAACTGCAGCGCCTCGCGCAGGGAGAGCTCGAGCACCTTCTTCGCGCGCGGCGTGAAGGGGGGCGATCCCGGCGAGGGGTTGGTATTGGCACCGATGGCCTCTTCGACCTTCTCGCGTACGACGTCGAAACTGACCCCCAGGGCGTCGAGCGCCTTGGCCGCGACACCCTCGCCTTCTCGGATGAGCCCAAGCAGGATGTGTTCGGTCCCGATGAAGGCGTGATTGAGGTCACGGGCCTCTTCCTGGGCGAGCACCAACACTCGGCGGGCACGGTCAGTAAAACGTTCGAACAATGGTCATCCTTTTGTCTCTGTAAATGCAGTGTACCGGTGAAGTGGCGTCCTTGGACTCAGCCCCCGGCCCGTTTCGGCACCTCCTCTAAGGTGTGGGAGTGAACCCGCACGAACGGCTGCGCCTGGCCCTGGTCGAAGCGGATCTCGCGCAACTCGAAACGCTGCTGGCCGAGTCGGTGATTTTCGGTGACGCCTACCTCGATTCGGTCACGACGCACCTTATTTACGCAGGTGGAAAGCGTCTTCGCCCGATCCTCGCGGTCGCCGCGGCGACCAGCGGCGAGCGACCCGCGACCCGCGACGACCTGTTGGGCGGTGTCGCCCTGGAACTGATGCACCTCGCCTCGCTCTATCACGACGACGTCATGGATGAAGCGATCGTTCGGCGCAACGTCGACAGCGTCAACGCGCGCTACGGAAACTTGATCGCCATCGTCGCGGGCGACTACCTCATGGCGCGCTCGGCGGCGATCGCTGCGGACCTGGGCACGGACGTCGCCGGACTTCTCGCGCGCACCCTCGCCTGGCTCACCCGTGGACAGGTCTCCGAGGTGCGCACCGCCTACTCGACCCTACGAACCGAGAGTGACTACTTCGAAGCGATCGAGGGCAAGACCGCGTCCTTGATGTCTTCGAGCTGTCGGGTCGGGGCTCTCACGGCGAGACTGCCCGAGGACCAGCGCGAGGGGCTCGCGGAGTTCGGTCGCTGCTTTGGCATGATCTACCAACTTCGCGACGACGTCTTGGACCTCACGGCGACCGAGAACCAACTGGGCAAGCCGGCGGGCCAAGACCTCGCCGAGGGCATCTACAACCTGCCGACGCTCGTCGCGCTCACCGACGACAAGGTCGGCGATGAACTCCACGCACTCCTCGGACAACCGCTCAGCGACGACGAGCGCGAACGGGCCCGCAAGTTGGTCATCGCGACCGACGGCATCGAACGAACGCTCAGCGCGGCCCAGACTTACCTCGACCTCGCCCGCGAGTCGCTCCAAGTCGTGCCCAGCGAAGCGTTGCAGAGCGGATTCACCGCCTTGATCGAAAGTCTGCTCGACGACCTCGTCGCCTAGTCGCCTAGTCGCGCAGCGGCTTGAGCGTGGGGAAGGCGATCACTTCACGAATATTGGATTCGTCGGCGATCAACATCGCGAGACGGTCGATGCCCATGCCCATGCCCGCGGTGGGGGGCAGTCCCCACTCGAGGGCCCGCAGGAAGTCTTCGTCGAGTTGCATCGCCTCGTCGTCGCCGGCCGCGGCCAAGCGGGCCTGGTCTTCGAAGCGCGCGCGCTGCTCGACCGGGTCGGTGAGTTCAGAAAACCCGTTCGAGAGTTCGCGCCCGGCCGCGTAGGACTCAAAACGTTGGGTGATGAGTTCGTCGGAGGGGTCGCGGCGCGCCAGGGGCGATACCTCGACGGGGTGCCCCGTCACGAAGACCGCGTCCCACAGGTCGGCTTCACTCGTCGCTTCAAAGAGCTCCGCGAGACAGCGCCCGGCGCCCCAGGACTCGTGCGCGACCACGTCGCGTTGGCTGAGCAGCGCGACGAGTCGCTCGCGCGGCGTGTGCACCGAGACCTCTTCACCGAGCGCCTGGGAGGCCAGTTCGCTCATCGTGTGCCGCGGCCAGGGCGTCGAGAGCGAAAGCTGGCGACCCTGATACTCGATCTCCGTCGTGCCCAGAACGTCCAGCGCCACGCCGGCCACGAGCTCTTCGGTGAAGGTCATCATGTCCTCGTAGTTCCAATAGGCCGCGTAGACCTCCACCGAGGTGAACTCTGGATTATGGCGCGGGCTCACGCCCTCGTTTCGAAAGAGCCGTCCGACCTCGAACACGCGCTCGAAGCCGCCGACCACCAGGCGCTTGAGCCAGAGCTCGGGCGCGATGCGCAGATAGAAGTTCGTGTCGAGGGCGTTGTGGTGCGTCACGAAGGGCTTGGCGTACGCGCCCGAGGCGATCGCGTTCAAGATGGGCGTCTCGAACTCAACGAAGCCCTGGCCCCAGCAGCGTTCGCGCACGGAGCGCAACAGTTGACTGCGGCGAAGCAGCGTTCTTCGCGACACCTCATTGGCCCACAGATCGGCCTCGCGATGGCGATAGCGCAGATCGAAGTCGGCGATCCCGGCCCACTTGTCGCCGAAATTGTGCAGCGCCTCGGCCAGGCGCTCCCACGAAGCGACCTTGACCGAGAGTTCGCCGCGCTTCGTGCGAACGACCTCGCCCTCGACCCCGACCCAGTCCCCGAGGTGAAGTTTGGAGAAGCCCTCGAACTCATCGGTCACGTCGGCGAGCGCGAAGAGTTGGATCTCGCCGCTCGAGTCGCGCATCGTGGCAAAGGCCAACTTGCCCTGTCGGCGAAGCAGCATCAAGCGACCCGCGACGCGCACCGAGTCGCCCGACTCCTGGCCGTCACTCAAGTGCGCGTACCTCGTTTGGAGGTCCGCGGCGAAGGCGTTGTGGTCGAACTGGTAACTACTGGTCACTGCGTCTCTTTCGAATAATTCCGTTCATGCACAATACGCAATCCGTGCAGCGTCAACCACGGCTCCACGTGCTGCACGCTGCGCGTGTGCGGCGCGATCAGTCCGGCGAGGCCCCCGGTGGCGATCACGGTCGCCTCGCCCAGCTCGTCGAGGATGCGCTCGACGACTCCGTCGACTTGCGCGGCGAAGCCGTAGAGCACGCCGGACTGGATCGACTCGACAGTCGAGCGACCGATCACCGAACGCGGGGCGACCAACTCGACCGAGCGCAGCGCCGAGGCGTGTGAGTAGAGCGCCTCAAGCGAAATGGCCACGCCCGGCGCGATCGCCCCGCCGAGGTACTCCCCCTTGGCGCTGATCACGTCAAAGACGGTCGCCGTGCCCATGTCGACGACGATCGACGCTCCGGGATACAGGTCGTAGGCGCCCACCGCGTCGGCGACGCGGTCCGCGCCGACCTCTCGCGGGTTGTCGTAGAGAATCGCCATGCCCGACTTCGTCCCGGGCCCAATGACGGTCAAATCGATCTGGGAGAACCACCGGTTGGCCATTCGGCGAAGCTGCGTCGTGACCGACGGCGCCGACGAGGAGATCGCCATGGCGTTGACGCACGCGCGAAGGTCGAGTCCCTCCAGGTCGAGCAGCTGGGTCAGGACCATCGCGTGCTCGTCGGGCGTGCGATCAGCGAGGGTGGAGATGCGCCAGTGATAGGCGAGACCGCGCTCGCCTGACGCGCGCGCGAATCCCATCGCGTCGGGCGCGTCACGATCCACGTCGCCGAAGAGCCCAATCACGGTCTCGGTGTTTCCTACGTCCATGGCGAGCAGCATCGTCACTCCCTTGCGCTGAGTTCCACGGGACCATTATCGATGAGGCGTACGCCCTCCACCGTGGCGGCGACGAGCGCCCGGCCCTCGCCGCGCTCGGCGTCACCCAGCGACGCGAGGGTCACCGGGTCGACGACGTCGGCGTAGGCGACCTCGAGCCCGGCGTCTTCGAGGACTGATCGAAGGGTCGCCCGGTGCGACGAGGCGCTCGCCGGAGCGCTGGCCACCGCGGCGATGGCCCGCGACAAAGCGAGTGCGCGCTCGCGGGCGCTCGCGCTGAGACGAACGTTTCGACTCGACAGCGCGAGTCCGTCGAGGTCGCGCACAATGGGGCACTCGACGAGCTCGACGGGCATCGCGAGGTCGCGCACCATCTGGCGAACCACGGCCACCTGTTGAAAGTCCTTCAGCCCGAAGTAGGCCCGGCACGGTCCCGTGACGTTGAAGAGCTTCGCCACGACGCTCGCCACCCCCGCGAAGTGGCCCGGACGGCTCGCGCCTTCGAGCACGTCTCCGAGGCCCGCCACGTGGACGCTGGTGAGCGTGTCGCGCGGGTACTGCGGCCACATCTCCTCGAGGGCCGGCACGACGAGGACGTCGACGCCGGCCGCGGCGGCGGTCATCCGATCGGCGTCGAGCGAGCGCGGATAGTGCGCCAGGTCACCAGCGTCGTTGAACTGGCGCGGGTTGACGAAGATGGTGGCGACGACGACGTCGCCGCGGTCCTTCGCGGCACGGATCAACGACAGGTGCCCGGCGTGCAGCGCGCCCATCGTCGGCACGAGCCCGAGCGTTCGCGCGTCCGCGCGCGTCGCCTCGCCAAACGCGCGCCACGCCCCGAGTTCACGCAGCTCGAGCACGTCAGGCGGGCAGCTGCGAGCGACGCCGTTCGGCGAGTTCGAAGGCGACGTGAGCCATCGCCACGTACGCCGCGCGTTCTGACTCTGGCAGGGCGTTCAAGTGCGCGTCGATGGTCGAGATGTCCCCGCGCGAAGCGGGACCGGTCAACGCGTCAACGGGACCCACGCGCTCAACGTCTTCGAGCGCCTGTCGCGCGAGAGGCAAGAAGTCCGCCATCGAGAGACCGAGGCGCTCGGCCAATTCGCCCACTTGGCCCAGCAACGCCACGACGTGATTCGCCGCCACCGTCGCGGTCGCGTGATAGAGCGATCGATCCTCGTCGCTGATCGTGAGCGCTTGGCCGCCGAGCGAATCGACGACGTCGCGCACCAGCGCGTCTCCGGCGACGCAGAACGTGGCACCGCGCAGGCGCCGCGCGCCCAGGTGCCCCGAGGGCAGCGCGACCAGGGGGTGCAGCGAGGCCACACGAGCGTGCGGGGTCAGGACGTCGAGGCGCCGCGAACCCGCGACGTGGGCGACGACGTACTCGCCGCGCGCCAAGGCGCGCGACGTTTCGACGAGCGCGTCGTCGGGCACGCACAAGATGACCAACTCCTGGCCCGTCAGGTCCATTCGGTCCTCGTGATGCACCAGGGCCACGTCGTGACCGGCCTCCGCGAGGGCGAGGAAGAAGGACGTGCCCGCACGTCCGGCACCAACGACTGTGATCTTCATTTCTGCTCCGATCCGTTCCAGCCCCGAGGGTGCCGTTCGGTGTTAGCGCAACGCTTCGAGTGTACCCAGTGCCACGACGTGTCCCGCGCCCGCGGCGAGTTGCCCCTCGCTCACCAGTTGCGGAGCGAGTTCGCGCAGGGGGACGAGGACGAAGGAGCGTTCATAGATTCGTGGGTGCGGCAGCGTCAGTTCAGGATCGTCTCGACGCTCGTCGCCCACGAAGAGTAGGTCCACGTCCAGGGTCCGCGGACCCCAGCGAATCGTGCGCACCCGACGCGCGCGCCGCTCCGCGTCGCGGGCGCGCTCCAGGAGTTCTTCGCCCGACGCCTCGGTCGTGAGCTCCATCACCAAGTTCCAAAAGTCGTCCTGGATGACGCCGCCGACTGGTTCGCTCTGGTAGACCCGCGAAAGTCGATACGGCTCGCCCGCCGAGGCGACCTCGACGCCGAGGGCGAGGTGGGCACCGCGCTCGCCGACGTTGGACCCGAGGGAGAGGTAGGCCAGGGTCACGCGCGGCGAAGCGTACAGCGAACCCCGACCGACTCGACGTCCTCTTCGACGGGCGCGCGAAGCTTGCGCACGCTCACCGTCGCCGCTTCGATCGCCGGGTCCATCGCCAGGACCTCGTGCGCCACGCGATAGGCGAGGGTCTCGAGCAAGAGGAACGCTCCCTCGCGCGCGACGCGCGCGGTGGTGCTCAACACTTCGGCGTAGTTCGTGGTCTGACTCAGGTCGTCGCTCAGCGCCGCGGCGTCAAAGGGGCGTTCGAGGTCGAGGTCGAAACTGAGTGACTGGGCTCGCTCGCGCTCCTCGCGCAGCACGCCGACGACGGCGCTCACGCGAAGCCCCCGCAGTTCAATGACGTCAGTCATCGGGCGTTTCGGGAAGATCCAAGAGGACCGAGCGCCCCTCGGGCCCGACCGATCGACGCACCAGGCGCTCGACGAGAGCGACCGACGCGGGCACCGTCGGCACTTTCTTCGACCAGACGAGGTAGCCGGCCACGACGCCGAGCAGCCGATCGGAGACCTCGTCGCCGTGCAAGAGCACGGTCACGCCGATCTCGTGACAGTGACTGAGGTCGCGAAAACATGCCTCGAGCACCGCGCGCTGTTGGGGGCCTCCGCGCAGGACGTAGTGACTGGCCGAAAGCCCGTGCTCGACGTAGTCGCCCAGACCCTGGCTGACCGGGAGGATCGAAACGAGACGACTAAATCCCTGCTGCTTGAGCCACAGCAACTCCTCGTCCCGACGGACCTTGCGATGGACCGAGGTCGATCCGCCCGGGCGCTCCGAGATCGCGAGCGCCCCGCGATAGACCCAGGTGAATCCCCGCGGCTCGATGCCCGAGGCCCACTTGCCCTTCACGCGCCCACCCGCTCGAGCGGGCGCGCCAGGATCTCTCGGAGAGCGACCGTGGCCGCGACGTCATGCACGCGAACCATACTGGCACCCTTCAGCACGCACCAGGCCGCCGTGGCGAGGGAGGCCTCGAGGCGACTCTCGACCGCGTCGCCCGGGGCGCCCACGAACTCGAGGAATCGTTTGCGACTGGTGCCCACCAGGACCTCGGCGTCGTAGCGCGCGGCCAGGGCCACGAAGTGCTCGAGCGCACCCAAGAGTTCGAGGTTGTGCTCGAGCGTCTTGCCAAAGCCAATCCCTGGATCGAACCACAGGCGGCCAACGCCCGCCCGGCGAGCGCGCCGCGCGAGGTCCTCGAGGTAGTCGCTCACCTCGACCACGACGTCGTCGTAGTGCGGATCGAGCTGCATGTCCGCGGCGTTACCCTTTCGGTGCATGGCGACGTAGTCGCGCCCGAGCTCTCCGGCGACTTCGGCGAGGGTCCCCGAGACGTCGTTGAGGATCGTCGCGCCCGCGTCGAACGCCGCGCGCGCCACGGGCTCTTTTTGCGTGTCGATCGACACCGTGCCCTCGCGGGCGAGCACGGAGACCGTCTCGAGGACCCGTCGTAGTTCTTCGCTCACCGCGACGGGCGTCGCGCCGGGGCGCGTCGACTCTCCGCCGACATCGACCACGTCGGCGCCCTCGCCAAAGAAACGCCGACCGCGCTCGATGGCCTCGGCGGCACTGGCCGCGCGCGAGCCGGGGAAGAACGAGTCGGGGGTGACGTTGACGATCCCCATGATCGCCGGGCTTAGTGCCACGTGGACCGGCGCTGGTGGATGTACTGCAGCGCTTCGGCGCGGTAGGCCGCGTCGTCTCGAAACACCCCGCGAACCGCGGAGGTGACCGTGGTCGCGCCGGGCTTCTTCACACCGCGCATTGACATGCAAAAGTGCTCGGCCTCGAGGACGACGATCGAACCGCGCGGGGACAGCTCTCGTTCGATCGCCTCGACGATCTCGGTCGTCATGCGCTCTTGGACCTGCAGGCGCCGCGCGTAGCCCTCCACGAGCCGCGCCAGCTTCGACAGTCCCGTGATTCGCCCCTTTTCTCCGGGCAGGTAGGCCACGTGGGCCAGACCGACGAAGGGCACCAGGTGATGCTCGCAGAGCGACGTGAAGGGGATGTCGCGCACCATGACCATCTCATCGAATCCCACGTCAAACGTGACGCGTAGGTGCTCGCCGGGGTCGATTTCGAGCCCCTCGAAGAGTTCGCTGTACATCTCCGCGACGCGCCGGGGCGTCTCGACGAGCCCCGCTCTCGTGGGGTCCTCGCCGATGGCTTCGAGCAACTCGCGCACCAGGGACTGGACGCGTTCACGGTCGACCACGCTTAGACCTGGCCGATGAAGGTGTAGATCGCGTCGAGGTTGCGGTAGCGCTCATTGACGTCGAGGCCGTAGCCGACGACGAAGTCCGGCGGGATTGAAAAGCCGACGTAACGCAGGGACTGCTTGACTCGCTGCTCGCCCTCTTTGACCAGGAGCGCGCAGACTTCGAGGGTGGCGGGGCTGCGTGCTCCGAGATATTGGCGCAGATAATTAAGGGTGAGCCCCGAGTCGACCACGTCCTCGACGATCAAAACGTCGCGACCCGCCAAGTCGACGTCCAGGTCCTTCACGATGCGCACGACCCCCGACGTCTTGGTGGCCGCCCCGTAGGACGAAACGGCCATGAAATCGACCTCGACGGGCAGCTCGATCGCGCGCATCAGGTCACTCATGAAATTGATGGCGCCCTTTAGGACGCACACCAGCAGGGGGGGATTCGTGGCGTAGTCGCTCGTGATCTGCCGGCCCAGCTCCAAAACGCGGTCGTGGACCTCTTTGGCCGAGACGACGACGTCGCCGAGATCGTGTCGCGCCCAGTGGGCCTTGAAGTCCTCGGACGAGTAATTACCCATGGCTCGTCAGCGTAGTGGAGTCACCTTCCAGGCGTAAGTGCTGCTCAGAACGCGCGAGACGCCGACCGCCGGACAACTCGGTCGCCCGAGCGCGCCCAAAGACCACCTCCGTCGCGCGCTCCACCTCGTCGGCGCTCGGTGGGTGATCGTCGCCGAGCCCGTCGTCGTGCGTGAGGTGAAAGCGCAACCACCGACGAAGGCGCGCTTGGGGCCAGGTCATCAATTCGCGACAGTCAATCGAGGCGAGGGCGCGCGCCGCGTCGGGTGCGGCGATCTCGTCGAGCCAACGTCGATCGTCGTGGATCACGCGGGCGCTGCGCGCCAGGATCGCCACGACGTCACGTTGCGCCACGTCGTTCATCAACGCGAGAAGCTCGTGGCGTACTCGGTTCCGTCGAAAATCACTCGAGAGGTTCGTCGGGTCCTGACGAGCGAGGATTCCGCTTTCGGCGACGAAGTCGTGCAGATCGCCTCGGCGAAGCCCGGTCAGAGGTTTGGTGGGGTCGCCCACCATCGGCGAGAGACCGTCGACGCCCGCGCCACGAAGCAAGTTGAGCACCATCGTCTCGGCGAGGTCGTCCATGGTGTGCCCGGTCAGCGCCTCCGCGGGCAGGGTGGCGCGGCGCGCCGCGCGGGCGCGCGCCTCGAAGTTCGCACCCGCCTCGACCGCGACGTCGTGGCGCACGAAGGCCAGTCCGGCTCGTGCGCAATAATCAGCGACGAAGTCCGCGTCTTGCCCGCTGTCGTCACGGGCGTGGTGATCAACGTGATGAACCGTGACCTCGAGGCCGGCCAGGAGCGCGAGGAGCAACAGTCCCATCGAATCGGGGCCGCCCGACACGGCGAGATTGACCGCGCTCGGGGCGGGGGGAAACGTGCAGGCCGCCAGGAGTTGGTCGGCGTTGGTCACTCTCGTAATCTACGCAACCTTCGTCGCCAAGCGCCGCTCGCGCCACGCGACGCGAGCGCGAGCGACGAGGTAGGTCGACGCGGCCAGCGCGGTGATCCAGAAGCTGACCGGCCCCCCGATCCACACGCCGAGAAAGAGGCCCAGCCACGAGCTCACCAGCGCGATCCCCATGGCCAAGGCCATCGCGCGCAGCGGGCGATTGGTCAACTGCTCGGCCGCGGCCGCCGGTGCGACGAGGAGTGAAAAGACCAGCAGCACGCCGACGATCTGGATGGCCACCACGGTCGTGAGGGCCAAGAGGCTGAGAAAGAGGAGCGAAAACCCTCGTTCGGACAGCCCCCGCGCCACCGCCGAAGAGGGGTCGACCGAGACGAAGAGGAGCGGACGATAGACGAGCGACACCACGACGAGCACGAGGAGCGAAACCGTCGCGACCAGGGCGACGTCGGCCCACGTGACCCCGAGGATCTGACCAAAGAGAATGGAGTAGGTCGCGTCCGCGTAGCCGCTGTAGAGCGAGATGAATAGCACTCCGAGTCCGAGCGCCGCGGTAAGGGTCACGCCGACCACGGCGTCTCGGTCATCGAGCGCCGCACCGCCCAGCCCGATCAAAACACCGGCCGCCAGACAGAAAACGAGGAGCCCCACGACCGGCGAGAGCCCGAGCAAGACGGCACCGGCCGCGCCGGCGAAACCGACGTGGCCAATGGCGTGAGCCGCGAAGGCCTGGCGGCGCAGCACGACGAAGTACCCCACCGCCCCCGCGGCCAGCGACACGGCGGTCACGGCGTAGTAGGCGTGCTGGACGAACGCGAGCGAGAGCAAGAACCAGAGGCTCACGAGTCGTCCCCGTAGAACTCGGCGAAGTGCTCGTGGGCCTCTTCGTCGAGCGGAGGATGGTCGTGGCCGGCGACGTGGGGGTGCGGGTGGGGGTGGGCGAACTCCTCTTCCAGGCCCACGATCACCCGCCGTCCGCGCGGGGTCACCACGATCTCGACGGCGTGACCGTAGAGATCGCTCAACACGCTTTCGTTGACGACCTCGTCAAGGGTTCCGCTTCGAATCTGATGTCGCGCGATCCACAGCACTTGATCCACGAGCGACGAGAGAGGATTGAGGTCGTGCACGACGACGATCACGGCCGTGCCGGTCGTGTCTCGAATCAAATTGATGAGGTCCGCGATCTCGGCGCGCGCCGCGAGGTCCAAAGCGGCCATGGGCTCATCGAGCAGTAAGAGCTGGGGACGAAACACGGTGGCGTGCGCGAGCGCCACTCGTTGTCGTTGCCCGCCCGAGAGCGTGCGCAGGGGCCGGTCCGCGAAGGCTCGGGCGCCGGTCAGGGACAGGGCCTCTTGCACCGCGGCGGCCTTCTCCCGAGCGCCACCGCGCCGCCAGCCAAAGCGCGTGCCGTCATAACCGAGCCCCACGTATTCACGTCCCGAGATCCCCTGATCGGCTTCGCGGCGCGACTGGGGCATGTACCCCACGCGCGGATTCCCTCGACGCGGTGATTCACCGAGAACCTCGAGGGAGCCTTCGCTGAGCGAAACGAGCCCCAGCACGCTGAGCAGCAGGGTCGACTTCCCGGCGCCATTGGGGCCGAGCACCGCGGTCACGGTACCGGGTGCCACGCTGACGTTGGCGTCTCGCCAAATCACTCTTCCCCCACGGGTCACCGTGGCGTCGTGCAGCTCGAGCGCGTTCACGCGGCACATCCCTGGCGCGCCAGGGCCGTTTGCATCTGATCGAGCACGCCGTTAAGAAATCCGACGTAGTTCGAACCTCGCATTGACTCGGTGACCTTGACCAGGGGCACGCCCAGGGCGCGAGCGCGCGCCACCATCGTGTCGGTTAGTGGCGTCGACGTCTGGATGTTGTTCAACAAGAAGGCGGGACGCTGGCTCAACTGCCCAAGCGCCTGGGCCAGGGGGCGCACGCTCGGGTCGATTCCGTTACTGACCGCCAATCGCAGCGACTTGGGCGTCACGACGTCAAGACCGGCCTGCGTTAACAACCTGGTGGCCACGTCCTCGGTCGCGGCGACCTTCACGCCACCACAGCGTGCCTTGATCGACGCCAGACGAACGTCGACGCGGGCGAGTTCTCTTTCCAGCGCCCGGGCTCGTCCCCGAACGTCAATGGCCGGGCGCAGTCGAGCGAGTGTCGAAGTGAGCGCTTCGACAAATCGAGCCGCGACGCGCGGCGAATAAAAAAGATGGGGATTCGACCCCGTTGAGACACCCGCGAGCGAGGCGACGTTCACGCGCGCGACGTCGGGTTGGCTCACCGCGACGAGCTTCGAGAGCCACGTGTCGTAGCCCGCACCGTTTTCGAGCACCACCGAGGCCAGGGCCACGTAACCGGCGTCGTGCACGGTGGCCTCGTGCTCGTGAGGGTCGGCGTTGGGATCGGTGAGCAACGTCACGACGTGAGCGTCTTCACCCACCAGTTGACGAGCCAACGCGCCCCACTCCGACACGCCGGCGACGATGAGCGGCTTCTTCACTGGTGCCGCGCCCGCTACGCTCACCGTCGCCACCGCCACGCCCATCGCGACCAGGCCCGACAGAAGGTTACGCAGAATCATTCCAGTTAGTATACTTGGAATCATTCCAGAGAACAACTAGAGGACCGGTACGCTCGTGATGGTGAGTACGCGTGTAACGGCCCAGCGCCGCGAGGTTCTAAGCGCGCTCGGCCGGGTGCAGGGCTTCGTCAGTGCCCAAGAGCTCCACGCCCTGATCGTGCGCGACGGTGGCCAGATCGCCCTGGCGACCGTCTACACCTTGTTGAAGAAGCTCGTGGCCAGCGAGGAGGTAGACCTCGTCATGACCGATCGCGGTGAGGCGCTCTATCGACGTTGCGTCGTCGACCAGCACCATCACCATTTGGCGTGTCGTTCGTGCGGCGCGGCGGTCGAGGTCGACGCGCCGGAACTCGAAAATTGGGCCAACGAGGTTGGCGCGCGCTACGGCTACCGCGACCTTCACCACGTCCTGGAACTGAACGGAATCTGCGCGTCGTGCCGCTCGACGTCACCCTCCTGAGCCGGCCCGGCCCCCTCGGCGAAGTGTCGAGCGCTCGACGTTTTGGCGTACGGGCGTGGGTGAGCGACCGGCGCGGAGGCGTCTCCGCGTCGTGCTACTCCACCTTCAATCTGGCCGAACACGTCGGTGACGACCCCGCCGACGTCGCCGCCAACCGGGCGATCCTCGCCCACGCGGTCGGCGTCGAGCCCTCGCGACTGCTCTTCGTTCGCCAGGTCCACGGCGTCGACGTCGTTGCCGCGAGCGCCGTGGGGCCCGACACCGAGGCCGACGCGATCCTTGGCGGCGACTTCGCGGTCGCGGTGCTCGTCGCCGACTGCGTTCCGGTGCTGATCGTCAATCGCCAGACGAGTGAGTTCGCCGTGGTCCACGCCGGGTGGCGAGGTCTCGCGGCGGGAGTCATCGCCCGCGCCGCGAGCCGCCTGGGCGAAGGTGACTCGCTCTACGCCTACGTGGGTCCGTCGATCTCGGGCGCGGCGTATCAAGTGGGGCCCGAGGTGGCGGCCTCGTTCTCGGGGGTGCCCGGCGCGTTGGTTCCCGACGTCGCCGACCGCTCGCGGCTCGACCTTCGCGCCGTGAGCGTGCATCAACTCCAAGCCCTGGGCCTGCGTGATGAGTTCATCGAAAAGAGCGTCGAGGTGACCGACGGCGGTGGGCGCTTCTTTAGCGATCGCGCGCAGCGTCCGAGCGGGCGCTTCGCCCTCGTCGCGAAGCGAGCGTCGTAGCATGAACGCACGATGGGAGTTGACGTGACGCGCGAACGGGCCGCTCGTTTTACCTACGTTGGTCTCGACGTCGCGCCGACGTCGCTCGTCGGCCACTATCGGCTCGACGAACTCGAATTCAGTGAGCGAATCGACTTCGCGAACGTTGATTCACTTCAACGCTTTGGCGTCGACGCACTCGCTCAGCTGTGGTATCTGCTCGCCGGCCTCTCCTACTACAAGGCCGGCGCGGCCCACGAGGTGGACTTTGGCGAGACGCACCTCGACGAGCGCGGCGAGGCACTGATCCGCGCGAGCTTCCTCCACGGTCTCGGCGAGTTCTCGTTTCGCAACGATCTCGATCTCTCCGACGTGAGGTTCGAGGGCGGGCGCCGCGCCCGGTGGCGATCCCCGGCGGGCGCGTGGCTCGACCCCGAGCGCGTCTTGATCCCCTTTGGCGGCGGGATCGACTCGGTCGTCACCGTCGAGTCTCTGAGTTCGAATCTCGATCGCGCGCTCTTCGTCGTCAGCCCCGCGAGCGGGCGGTTCGCCCCGCTCGAAGCCACCGCCGAAGTCAGCGGTCTTGATGTCGTGCGCGCCACGCGCGCGCTCGACGCGCGCATTCTCCAACCCGACGAACGCTTCTTCCAGGGCCACGTGCCGGTGACGGCGATGATCACGTTGCTCGCGAGCATCGCCGCGGCGGCCAGCGGGCGCGGCGGGGTCGTCATGAGCAACGAGCACTCCGCGTCGGTCGACAACCTGGTGTGGCACGGACGCGGCGTCAATCACCAATGGTCGAAGTCCTACGCCGCCGAAGTCGCCATCGGAGAGGCGGTGGGCGAGCAGTTTTCCGATGACCTGCGCGTCGCGAGCTTCTTGCGCGACCGTTCCGAACTCTGGGTCGCGAAGGTCTTCAGCACCCTCACCCAGTACCACCACGTCTTTCGCAGCTGCAATCGTGCCTTTCGCCAGAACGTCGACGAGCGCGCGAGCGCGTGGTGCGGCGAGTGCGACAAGTGCCTCTTCATCAACCTCGTCCTCGCGCCATTCATCAGCCGCGCGAGTCTGCGAGAGATCTTTCACGCCGAGCCGCTCGCCAACCCCGCGCTGGGCGCGGCGCTCGCGACGTTGGTCGGCGTGGGGCTCGATCACAAACCCTTCGAGTGCGTGGGCGATCCTCACGAATGCGCCAGCGCGCTCGTGCACGTGGCGGCCCAGCCCGAATGGCACGACGTGACCCACCTCGTGGACATCGCCTCGAAACTCTCGGCGCCGCCGTTCGCGGCGCTCCTCGAAACCCAAGGGGAGAGCCGTGTCCCGGCCCACTGGCTTCGCTGACCTCGCGGGACAGCGCGTCGGCGTCTTTGGCTACGGCCTCGAAGGTCACGCGGCGTTCAAGCGGCTGAGGAACGTCGCTCGGAGCCTCGTCGTCGTCGACGACGAGGACCTCGGAGTCGACGTCCTAAAGACGGACCAGGGTGGGTTTGACGCGCTGGCCACCTGCGACGTGGTGTTGAAGAGCCCAGGAATTCCTCGGCGCCGCGACGACGTGGTCGAACTGGAGCGCCGCGGCGTCGTGGTCACGTCGGCGCTCAACCTGTGGCTCGGCGAGACCGAGCGCGCGCGCGTGGTCGCCGTCACCGGCACGAAGGGCAAGTCCACGACGACGACCGTGATCGAATTTCTCTTTCAAAGCCTCGGCGAGCGCGCCCTGCGCCTGGGCAACATCGGCGCCGTGCCCTATGACCCGAACGTCGACACGTCGGCGGGCTGGCTCGTGCTCGAGGTCTCGAGCTTTCAAAGCGTGGATCTCTCGCTCGCTCCGGCCCTCGTCGTCGTGACCTCGCTGGGAGAGGACCACCTCGACTGGCACGGCAGTGTCGAGCAGTACCACGAGGACAAGTTGGCCCTCACCCGCGCGAGCGGCGAGCACGTGAGCATTCTCGCCGACACACCCGCGCTGCGAGGCGCGTCAGCGATGATCGGCGGGGACGTGCGCTGGGTGCGCGAGAATGAACGCGAACTGGCCCAGCACCTGGGGCTGATCGGCGCGCACAGCGAGAGCAACGTCGCGCTCGGCGTGGCCGCGGTGGTCCTCGCCAGTGGTCGCTCGAGCGACGAGGTTCGCGCGGCCGGCCTCGCCCACGCGACGCGCTTCGAGCCTCTCCCCGGACGCCTCACGCTCGTGCGCGAGGTCGAAACCGCGGCGGGCACGTTTCGCTTCATCGACGACGGCCTGGCCACCGCGCCGCTGCCGACGTTGGCCGCCCTCGAGGCCTTGCGCGACGCGCCCCTGGCACTCATCGCGGGAGGTTTCGACCGCGGCGTGGACTACCGCGAACTCGCCCACGCGCTCGACGCGCGCGTCCCCGAGACGCACGTCGTCGTGACCGGCCCCGCCGGGAATCGTCTGGCCGGGCTGCTCGAGGACCCTCGACGAGCGCACGCCGTTGACGACCTCGAGCAGGCCGTGCGCACGGCCGTGAGGCTGCTCGGCGCGGGCGGCGTCGTGCTTCTCTCGCCCGCCGCTCCGAGTTTCGATCGCTACCGCAACTGGGAGGAGCGCTCGCGCGACTTCACGAGGGCGATCGATGAGGTCATCGAGGAATGGAGCCTGGGAGGAGATTCGAACTCCTGACCTACGCATTACGAATGCGTTGCTCTACCGACTGAGCTACCCAGGCGCAGAGAGAAAGATTAGCCGACCCCGGCGCGAGGCCCCCTCCTAGAGTTCGACCAGGCGAAGCATCAAGTCGCTCAGCAACAGGGTTTCGTCCAAATTCGACGACAGGCGAGCGTTCGCCTCGGCGATGGCGTCCAGCGCTCGCAACGCGCTCTCGACGCGAACGCGAGCCCGCGCGTCACCGGCCTGCTCGGCCTCGAGCCCCTCAAGGAGTCGTTCGCGATAGACGCCGCTCAGGGCACTCAGGCCGAAGCGGGTCTCGTCCACGCGAAAACGACGCTGCTCACGCTTGAACTGCGCGTCGAGTTCGCGTCGATTGGTGACGCCACGCTGGCCGAATTCGCGCGCCGCACTGACGCGACGATCCAACTCCTCGCTTTGCACGGCGCTCAGGGGGGCGACCGCGTCGTCGAGAGAACTCGTGACCTCCCGAGCCATTTCGCTCGAGGAGGCCGGCGTCCCGCGTAGGCGCTCGGGGATCGAGCGCCAGGCCGCGACGCGGCTGGTCAGCGCCGGATCGCGCGCGAGCACTCGGGCGCGGCGCAGGTTTCCCCCGGCCGCCGCGGCGGCGCTGGCCGCGAGCGCTTCGTCGACCCCTTCGCTCGCCAAAATCGCCGCCAAGTCCTCTTTTGCGAGCGCGCGCAGTTTGACCTCGACGCAACGAGAGAGAATCGTGTCGAGCGCCGGGGTCAGCTCGTTCGCGCTCAAGAGATAGATCGTGCGCGAGGGCGGCTCCTCGAGTGACTTGAGCAACGCCGCGGCGCTCGGACTGGGACCGCTGACGGTGAGTTCGACGTCTTCGATGATGATGATTTGATAGCCCGCATCGAGGGGGCGGCGGCGCGCGACGCGCTCGGCCTCACGCAGCTCGTCGACCCGCCAGGCCACCCCCGAACGTTCGGCCCAATAGACGTCGGGGTCCTGGTCGCTCAGGACCTTTCGACACTGCTCGCACGTCGCGCAGCCGTGCTGGCGGCACTGCAGGGCCGCCGCGAAGCAGGCCATCGCGTCGTGGAGGCTCGAACCCGCGGGTCCGCTGAAGAGATAGGCGTGCACGGGCGCCGTGGCGTACTGGCGCAGCAGCGTCGCCGCGCTCGCCTGACCCACTAAGCGGTCAAAGACGTCGCTCACGCCGGCCAAGTCAGCGCGTCAAGCGCTTCGTCCACGCGTGCGCTCACTTCGTCTCGATGGACGTTGGCGTCGATCACGACCCAGGGGGTGGTGTCGCTTTGGGCGAGCTCGAGGTAGCCCGCGCGCACGCGTTCGTGAAAAGCGGCGTCGGCCGATTCGAAGCGATCCTCGTGGTCGCGCACTCGACGTTCGTTGGCCGTTTCGAGGGAAACGTCCAGCAAAACGATGAGATCGGGCCGGCAGTCGCCGATCGCGAGCTGCGTCGCGACGCGCAGCAGACCCAGGTCAACGCCGCGTCCATAGCCCTGGTAGGCGAGCGACGAGGGGTAGTAACGATCGGTGATCACCGCGCGCCCCGACGCGAGCGTCGGTTCGATGACGCGGCGCGCGTGGTGCGACCGATCAGCGAGCATCAACAGCGCTTCGGTCTCGGGATCCATGGGCGTCGCGGCGTTGAGCAACCACCCGCGAAGTTCCACCCCGAGCGGCGAGTCGCCCGGTTCAAAGGCGAAGAGCGCCGCGCGCTTGGACGCGGCGCGGCGCGCCTGCGTGCTCTTGCCACTGGCGTCGACGCCCTCGAAGGCGACGAAGGGGCCGCGCCGGTTCACTCGTCGTTCACGCGCGCGCTCAACGCGGCGTTGGCGTTCGCGCCTTGGGCCAGCGCGGCGCGCTTGGTCGCCGCGGACGATTTCTTCGCGACGGCCTTGGTGGAGCGCTTCTTGGCCGGAGTCTTCTTCACCGGTGTCTTCTTCGCGGGCGACTTCTTCGCGCTCGTCATTCGTTTCGCTGCCTTCTTGGCCGCGCGCGGGCTCGTTCTCGGTTCGGCGTTACGCCGCTCGGCGAGCAGCTCACCGGCGCGGTCGAGCGTCAACGTCTCGGGCGCGTCGCCGATGCGCAGCGTGGCGTTCACTTCACCGTCGGTGACGTAAAGGCCAAAGCGTCCGCTGCGCACGACGACTCGTCGGCCGGTCAGTGGATCTTCACCCAGATCGCGAAGAGGTCCCGCCGCGGCGCGGCGTCCGCGCGCCTTGGGCTCTTTGAACAGGACCAGCGCGCGCTCGAGGTCAACGGTGAAGATCTCGTCCTCGCTCTGGAGCGACCTCGTCTCCTTGCCCCAGGTCAGGTACGGGCCGTAGCGTCCGTTTTGCGCGAGGATGGCCTCGCCGTCGTCGGGGTGGGCGCCGACCCTTCGCGGCAGGCTGAGAAGACGCCTCGCCTCTTCGAGCGTGAGCTCCTCGGGCGACATCGTGGAGAAGAGTGAGGCCGTGCGGGGCTTGTCCTTGGGGTCGCTCATCTCGCCGACCTGCACGTAGGGGCCGTAGCGACCGGCCTTTAGATAGATGGTCTCGCCGGTCGCTTCGTCGGGACCCAACTCGCGGTCGCTGCTCGGCGCGGCCAAGAGTTCGAGGGCGCGCTCCACGCTGAGTGAATCGGGCTCGGTCGCCTCAGGAATCGACACGCGCTCCTCGCCGTGCACGAGGTAGGGCCCGTAGCGCCCCGAGCGCACCGAAACGCCTTGGCCGTCGGGCGCGACGCCCAGGGGCAGCGAGTTGATCGCCGCGAAGTCGAACTCGATGGGTTCGTGCGTCGCACGATGCAGCCCCAGGCGAGCAAAGGCCGTCTCGGCCGCCGGGTCGCCGAAGTAAAAGCGCTGCAGCCACGGTTCGAGGTCCTGACGACCTTGGGCGATCTCGTCGAGTTGATCTTCCATCTCGGCGGTGAAGCGGTAGTCCACCAGGTCGGCGAAGTAGTGCTCGAGCAGGTTCACGACCGCGAAGGCGCGAAACGTGGGCACGAGGGCCTTGCCCTTCTTCCAGACGTAGCCGCGACGATCGATCGTCTTCATCACCGAGGCGTAGGTCGAGGGCCGCCCGATGCCGAGGTCCTCGAGCTTCTTGATCAAGGTCGCCTCCGAATACCGGTCCGGCGGCTGGGTGTCGTGGCCCTTGGCTTCGGCGCGCTCGACCGGCGCGGTGTCGCCTTCGTTCAGCGCGGGCAAGAGGCGCTCCTGGTCGGCGAGTTCGGCCTCGGGGTCGTCGGTCCCTTCGACGTAGGCGCGACGAAAGCCCGCGAACTCGATGCGCAGTCCCGTCGCCGAAAGCCCCACCGCCGCGTCGTCGCCGAAGCCCTCGACACCGTTGAGGGTCGTGGCGAGGGTCACCTTGTCCTGGGTGAGGCGCGCGTCCACCATCTGCGAGGCGATCGTGCGCTTCCAGACCAACTCATAGACCGCGAGCTCGTCGCCGCTCAGCGCGCTGGACGCCTCGTCGAGCGTGCGAAAGCTCTCGCCCGCGGGGCGAATGGCTTCGTGGGCCTCTTGGGCGTTCTTCACTTTGCGGTCGTAGCGCCGCGGCGCGTCGGCCACGTAATCGTCGCCGAACATGGCGCCGGCCTGGGCGCGCGCGGCGGCGATCGCCTCGTCCGACAGCGTCGTCGAGTCAGTTCGCATGTAGGTGATCCAACCCTGCTCGTAGAGCCGCTGGGCGGCGCGCATCGTGCGCTCGGGGTCGAAGCGCATTTTGCGGCTGGCCTCGATCTGAAGCGACGACGTCATGAAGGGGGGCTGGGGACGTTGCGTGCGCGCGGTCGAGGCGACCGAGACCACCTTCACCTCGGCGCCCATCAATCGCTCAGCGAGGCTGAGGGCGCTGGCTTGGCTCAGCACTTCAACCTTGGACTTCGTCTCGAGTTGCCCGGCGGCGTTGAAGTGCTTCGACGCCGCGAGCGGGGTCGCGTTGATCGACTCGATGGTCGCTTCGAAGCTGTCGCTCTTCGCGCGCAGGGTCGCGGTGACGTCGAACCACGTCGCCGAGCGAAAGGCCATGCGCTCGCGCTCGCGCTCGCAGACGAGGCGAATCGCGACCGACTGAACGCGCCCCGCCGAGCGCGCCTTGTCGACCGCTCGCCAGAGCACCGGCGAGACCTCGTAGCCCACCAGGCGGTCAAGGAAGCGTCGGCCCTCTTGCGCGTCCACCAGGCGTAGGTCCAAGTCGCGGGTCTGCGAAACGGCCTTCGCGATCGCCGACGGCGTGATCTCATGAAAGACCATTCGCTTGACGGGGACCTTGGGATTGAGGACCTCCTGGAGGTGCCAGGCGATGGCTTCGCCTTCGCGGTCTTCGTCGGTGGCGAGGTAGAGCTCATCGACCTGCTTCAGGGCGTCTCGCAGTTCCGAGACCACCCTCTTGCGATCGCTCGAGACGACGTAGACCGGCTTGAAGTGGTCATCGACGTTGATGCCGAGCCTGGCCCACTTCTCGCTCTTGACCGAAGGAGGGATCTCCGAGGCGCTCTGGGGGAGATCGCGAATGTGCCCGACGGAAGGCTTGACGATGTAGTCGGGTCCAAGCATTCCTTGGATGCGCGTCGCTTTGGCGACTGATTCAACAATGACGAGAATTCGCGACACGCCCACCACCTCTCAAAACTCTCGGGCGACGCCGGCGCCGCTTTCGTCCTACAAAATAGACAGGTCCAGGACCTTAGCAACGCCATGGGTCGCTAATACCAGTCGCCTTCTAAGGATTTCGCCCCGGCTGGCGGCTACTCCGAGACCAAGGGCGCGGCGACGATTTCGTACTGCGGATTGAAAATTACCGCTTCGCGACGCAGCGAGGTGACCGTGCCCTTCACCATGAGGCGAGTTCCGCGTTCAATCCCGGGCACCTGAGAGCGGCCCTGGAAGACCAACGTCACCGAACCGGTGTTGTCCGCAATGACGCAGCGCAACTCGTGCGCGTCGCCCTCGTGATTGATAGTCATCGCCCGAACGCGACCGGCGATGTCGGCGATTTGGCGCTCCTTGAGTCCCCCAATAGGCATGGAGTTGGCGGAACGTTCGGCCAACTTCGCGTCGGCTTCGAGGTTCGCGTCCTCTCGCAGGCCACCCCGGACCACTTCATCAACGGAGTCGTCGACGACGGAGTGATCCGCCGCGAGCAACGACTTCGACGGGCGAAAGGGAATGATCGTCGCCGCGACACGTGGTACGTGCATGACCGCCTCGGCGATGGAGTCCGCGGTGCGGTCGTGCAACAGACGTTGAATCCGCGAGGAAAATCCGCGTCGCGGCATGACGACCATGCAGAATACGTCGGGGTCGCGCACGACGTCCGCGACCAGTTCGAGCGCCGCTCGGTCGACCCTGCGGTCTTCGCACTCCACGACCTCGAGCGGCACGCCGTTCGTCGCCGAGTCGGACTGGCCCCACTCCGCTTCGAGGCGGCGAGTGACGATGGGGTCAATGTCAAAGTGAACGGCGCGAACGGAGTAGGAGTTGAGCGTGTCGCAGTACTGCATCGCGCGCTCCGCCGCGACGTCGTACTCGTCGATGAAGACCACCAGACGGTGCAGGCGAAACGTGGCCGACGAAGCGCGGGCGCGAGCTTTCGCGAACGCGTCGGACTCTTTGACGTACTGACGATGCATGAATTGGAGCCCGAGCACCATGAGGGGGCCCGCGACCACCACGATCCACGCGCCCTCCGCGAACTTGACGACCGCGAAGATGAGCGCGATGAGCAAGGTGACGGCGCTCGAGATGACGTTGATCGTGAACCCACGACGCCAGTGCGCTTCGCGGCGTCGCCAGTAACGCTTCGCCATACCGGCGCCCGCCATCGTGAACGCCGTGAAGACACCAATCGCGTAGAGCGCGATCAGCCCGTTCACGCGGGCGCGAAAGACGAGCACGAGCACCAGCGCCATCGACCCGAGCACGATGATGCCGTTGGAGAACGCGAGTCGATGTCCCCGCTTGGTCATTTGACGCGGCAAGAAGCGGTCGTTCGCGATGAAGTTGGTCAAATAGGGGAAACCGTTAAAACTCGTATTGCCACCGGTGAACAAAATGAGCATCGTGGCCGCTTGCACGAGCAAGAAGATCACGTGGCCAATGCCGTGAGCGCCAAAGACGGCGCTCACCTCTTGGCTCACGACCGTGGGTGACCCGGCCGCGTAGGGCAGGGCGTGTGTCCAGCGCGCCAACATCGTCGTGCCGATCAATAAGAACGCCAGCGTCGAGGACATCACGACCATGACGGTGCGCGCGTTGCGGGCCTCGGGCTTATGGAAACTCGAGACCCCGTCGCTGATGGCTTCGAGCCCCGTCAATGAGGACCCTCCGTTGGCGTACGCGCGCAGCAACGTGATGAAGGCGACGCCCATCAAGAAACCGTGACCGCCGGAACCTAAACGTCCTTCGACCAAGAGACGCGTGGCCGGTTGCGTCACATGGTGCAGCGAACCGACGAAGTATTTGATGGTGCCCATAAAGATGGTCAGCGTCATCATGGAGATGTAGAAGTACGTAGGGAACGCGAACCACGTACCGGCTTCTCTGATACCCCTCAAATTGCCGTAAATCAACAAGATCACGACGGCGACCGTGATGGGGACGGTGAGCGACAAGAGCGAGGGCACGGCGCTGGTCAGCGCGGCCGTGCCGGCCGAGCACTGGACCGCGACGGTGACGATGTAGTCAATGAGCAGCGCCACCGCGGTCACGGACGCCGTGCGGGGTCCGAAGTTGTCGCGAACGACCATGTACGAGCCGCCCGTAATGGAGTACACGCCAATCACGTCCAGGTACGAAAGCGTCACCACCAGCAACACGCCCAAGATGACGAACATGATGGGCACCAACAGTGAAAACGCCGCGAGCCCCAGCGTGGGCGTGAGCTGCGTGAGGATCTGCTCGACGCCGTAGGCCGAGGACGAAATGCAGTCGGGCGCTAAGACGCCGAGCCCCACCGGCTTCGAAATTCGCTCGCTCCCCAGTTGTTCACTGACGTAGGGCCGACCCAGGAAGAATCGCTTCAGACGGTACCCCGGCGACTCGGGGTAGACCGAACTGACGTTGGCGTGCGAGGTCAGTACCGGTCGACTCGTCGACAGTTGCTGATCGGCTTCTGACACGGTGTTCACACTAAGCGTTCCCATCGCTCCGTCCCCGGAGGAGGACTGAAGTTCGTTCACCTCCTCCCCGGCGCCCACTTTGGGCCGTACTTGCAACCACTCAGAGTGTTGTGGTCTTATATGGCGTGGACATCATCGTGGTCGGCTGCGGCCGTGTGGGGTCCGAACTCGCCATGCAGCTCTCCGAAGAAGGGCATTCCGTCGTGGTGATTGACAAGAATCGCGACGCGTTTCGCCGTTTGTCCCATTATCACGGCAAAACGTTGATTGGCTCGGGTTTTGACCGCGACATCCTCTTTAAGGCCGACGCCAGCCACGCGCACGCCCTCGCCGCCGTGACCAGCGGCGACAACACCAATATTCTTTGTGCGCGTATCGCTCGCGACAACTACGGCATCAAGAACGTGGTGGCGCGGATCTATGACCCGCAGCGTGCCGACATCTACATGAAATTAGGCATTCCGACGGTGGCCACGTCCCTGTGGACGACTCAGCAGGTCAAGCGCTGGATGTTGCCCGAGGACGAAACCATCGAGTGGACCGACAGCGCGGGGACTTTGCATCTGGTGGAGAGGATCCTCCCCGATCACTTGGCCGGGAAGCCCCTTTCGGACCTCAACTTGAGCACCAACGTGCGCGTGGTCGGACTCGTGCGCGCTGGCGCCGGTCGAGTCAACCTCGACGGGCTCTTCGCCCAGGAGGACGACGTGCTCCAATTCTTGGCGACGCCGGCCGGCGTCGCGGAGCTGAACGTGGCACTCGAGGAGACGAAATGAGGGTCATGATCGCGGGCGGCGGTTCGGTAGGAACCGCTATCGCGCTGGACCTCGTTGATCGTCACCACGACGTCACCCTCCTCGAACAGGTGGGGGCGACGGCCGAGAAACTAAAGACCATGTTGCCGAGCGTCAACGTCATGGCCGCCGACGCGTGCGAATACGCCAGCCTCGTCGCCGCTGACCTGAGGACCGTCGACGTCGTGATCGCGGCGACCGGCGACGACGAGGACAATCTGGTCGTCAGTTGGCTCTCGAAGCAGGAGTTCGGCGTTCCGCGCGTCGTGTCGCGAATAAATAACTCACGCAATGAGTGGCTCTTCAACGAAAGTTGGGGAGTCGACGTTTCGGTCTCCACCCCGGCCCTCATCACGTCGCTGGTCGACGAAGCCGTAGAGGTTGGCGCGATCGTCAAACTCATGGACCTCGCCGACAGTCGGGTCAAATTGATGGAGGTCACGCTCGCGTCGGACGCTCCCGCGGTCGCGCGCAACCTCACCCTCGACGAACTCGAGCTGGGTGACGCCGTGCGAGTCGTCGCGGTCGTGCGCAGCGATCAGCCCATGACGCCGGTGCCGACCATGCACTTTCTCGAACACGACCACGTCATTGTCTTAGCGCGCGAGGACGCGACGTACGAATGTGCGTCCGTCTTCATTGGTTAACCGGTTTCAAGGTTTTCTTAACTCACGGGCCTAGAATGGTCTCGTGAAAGCGGCCTTCTTTGATCTCGATAAGACGGTCATCGCCAAATCCTCCATGGTCGCGCTCGGGCCGGAGTTGCACGCCCGGGGGCTCTTGCATCGACGCACGATGTACCGAGCGGCCTTTGGCCACTTGATGTTCATTCGATTCGGCGCGGACGAAGCGCGAATGCGCAAGATCCGCGAGTCCGTGCTCAAGATCACCAAGGGATGGGACCGCGACGCTGTGCGAACGATGGTCGACGAGACCATAAATGAGGTGATCGAACCCTTGATTTACGAAGAGGCGCTCGAGCTCATTGACCATCACCGCCAACAGGGCCACGAGGTATGGATCGTTTCCTCCGCGCCCCAAGAGATCGTCGAGCCCTTCGCCGATCTTCTCGGACTCGACGGAGCGATCGCCTCGCAGGCCAAGGTCGACGAAGACGGAAAGTTCACCGGCGAGATGGAGTTCTTCAACCAGGGGGAGAACAAGGCCATCGCCATGCGCCGAGTCGCCGCCGAGCGCGGCATCGACCTCACGGAGTCCTACGCCTACTCCGACTCAGAGACCGACGCTCCGATGCTGCACGCGGTGGGACACGCCTACGCGGTCAACCCTGATCGCCAGCTGGCGCGTATGGCCCAAGAGAACCACTGGCCCCAACTGACGTTTTCGCATCCGGTCACCGCCAAGAAGCGCACGCGATCGCATACGCCCTTCGTGGTGAGCGCCCTCGTCCTAGGCGCGGCGGCCCTCTTTGGCCGCACGCGCCTCTACCACGACTAGAGCGTCAACAGGTCGCGCGCGCCCGTGTCCGAGGAGGGGTGGCGAAGCTTGCTCATGGCGCGCGCTTCGATTTGGCGAATGCGCTCACGCGTCAGGTTCATCTCCGCGCCCACGTCTTCGAGGGTCCGGATCTCCCCGGCGCCGTCCAGGCCGAAGCGCATGCGCAGGATCTTTTGCTCGCGCTCGTCGAGAGGCTGCAGCAGTTTTTCAATCGCCGCGGGCATCATCTTCACGGCCGCGACGTCAAAGGGCGACTCAGCCGAACGGTCCTCGACGACGTCACCGAGTTCCGCGTCCCCGTCTTCGCGCAACGGCTCCGAGAGCGAGATCGGCTCGGAACGAAAGCGCAGTGCTTCGATCAACTTATCTTCGGGCATCTCGCACTCTTCGCAGAGTTCCTTGATGGTGGGGGGACGGCCAAACTTGAGCTCGAGGCGAGACTGCGCCTTTTGCACTCGAGCCAGCGTGTCACCGGCGTGCACGGGGAGGCGGATCGTCCGTCCCGTGTTGGCGATGCCGCGCGTGATCGCTTGACGAATCCACCACGTGGCGTAGGTCGAGAACTTAAATCCCTTGCGCCAGTCGAACTTCTCCACCGCGTGCATGAGGCCGAGGTTGCCCTCTTGAATGAGGTCCAACAACGGCAGACCTGACGCTTGGTACTTCTTCGCGATCGAGACCACGAGACGCAGGTTGGACTGGACGAAGTCGCGCTCAGCCTGCTCGCCGCGGTGCACGGCTCGCTTGAGGGTCTGCTTCTTGCTCGGGGTGATCTTGATCTTCTTGTCGTTCTCGGCGGCGTCGAGCTCCGCCTTGGCCTCGCGGCCCTCTTCAATGGTTTGGGCCAGATGGACCTCGTCATCCTTGGTGAGCAAGGTGTATTGGCCAATGTCCGAGAGATACAGGCGTACGAGGTCCTCATCGTCGCGATCGATACGGTCTTTTGCCATGATGCCCCTTCAGCCGACGCCGGGGAGTTGCCTCCGGCGTCAGTAGTTATACGGAGGCGCGCAACCTAGGCCCCAAAGCCCAGACTTTCGACCATTCCGGCCTCGTCCAAGGCGTCGCTCAACGAGCGCGCCTCAAGCTGCCACGCGTCGTCGGCCTCGGCCGGACGGCGCTCCATGACCGAACGCACCTGGAGTATTTCGCGCACCACCACCTCCGCGGTCGCGTCCAGGAGGTCCGAGAAATCAGAACCCTGCTGGGCCTCACGCGCGTCACGAACGCTCACGAGAAGACGCGGACCCACGAGGACCGCTACCGCGTAGAGCGACATGGCGCCCGAGGCGTCGGCGCCGCGGGCGCGACGAAGCACGTCCTCGAGAACCTCCAGGCGTGGCGGCGCCTCGCCCGTGAGCCCCTCGCGCCACGCCAGGGCCACGACGCCGAAGTGGCGCGCGCCCTCGTAGGCGCACACCAGGTACCCGTCGTTCGTGAAGCGGGGCGCCGCTTCTCCCCAGTGGCGATACAGCGCGTCCACGCACGCGAAGAGGTGGCGCGCGACGTCGCGCTCCCCGGCGCTCACGTGATTTCGGGGCGAAAGCCGTTCGTGATGGGCATGCGTCGATCACGCCCGAAGGCCTTTTTCGAAATGCGAACGCCCGGCGGCATCTGGCGACGCTTGTACTCAGAGTTGTCAACGAGACGCGTGATGCGAAGCACCAACGCGGGGTCGTGTCCCAAGGCGATCATCTCATCGGCCGTCGCGTCGTCTTCGACGTACAGCTCGAGCAGCGCATCGAGCTCTTCGTAGGGGGGCAGCGACTGGTCATCGCGTTGGTCGAGACGCAGCTCCGCCGACGGCGGTTTCACGAGGACGCTCTCGGCGATCGGCTCGGGGTCACCGTCTCGTCGCGCGACGGCGTTGCGGTAGCGACACAGCTCGTACACCAGCGTCTTAGGAACGTCCTTGATCACCGCGAAGCCGCCCGCCGAATCCCCGTAAATCGTGTAGTAACCAGTGGCCAATTCGGACTTGTTACCCGTCGTGAGAACGATGGCGCCCGTGGCGTTGGACACCGCCATCCACAACACGCCGCGGGTGCGCGACTGGAGGTTCTCGTCGGTCACGCCGGTCGGAGCTCCACCCAACACGCCGCTCAACATCTCAGAAAATGCCTCGTGAGCAGGCTCAATCGGCACCACACTGAGTTCGATGTCCAGGCGACGGGCTAGGTCGCGCGCGTCGTCGAGCGAGTGCTCCGACGAGTAGCGGCTCGGCAGCGCCAGTCCGTGCACGGCGCGCGCACCGACCGCGTCCACGGCGATGGTCGCCACGAGCGAGGAGTCGACACCGCCCGAGAGTCCAAGGATCGCCGTGCGAAAACCGTTCTTACGCAGGTAGTCGCGCGTGCCCATCACCAGGGCCTCATAGATCTCTTCGACCTCTTCGAGCGGCGCACTCACGTGGTTCACCGTCGCCGCGCGAATCCGCCGCTCGTCGCGTGGGTAGTTCGCGCTCAGTTTCACCCCGACGCTCGACTCACGGACCTCGAGGTCGCAGACAAGGAGTTCTTCGCCGAAGGCGCTCGCGCGAGCGACGACCTCGCCTTCTTGATTCACCGCCACGCTCTGTCCGTCAAAGACGAGCTCGTCTTGACCGCCCACCAGGTTCACGTAGGCGATCGCGCAGTTCGTCTCGAGGGCGCGTTCGCGAAGCATCTTCTCTCGTTCTTCGCGCCGACCACGGGCGAAGGGCGACGCGTTGGCGACCACGAGCAGCGTCGCTCCCTGCGCGGCGAGTTCGGCCGCGGGGCCTTCGGCCATCCACACGTCTTCACAGATCAACAGCCCCACCGCGACACCGTTTATCTGCAACAGCGTGTGCGCGCCGACTCCGGGGTAGAAATATCGTCGCTCGTCAAAGACGTCGTAGTTGGGCAACAGACGCTTGGTGGCCACGGCGACGACCTCCCCGTCGCCCAGAGCCACGAGGGCGTTGGCGATGCGCGGCCGCGTCGTTCCGGGTTCGACGCCGGTGACGTCTCGAACGTCGCTCGGTGGCGCCACGCGCGTTTCGTAGGCCCCCTCCGCCAGCGCCGCGCCCACCAGCATCGGGGCCATGTTGCGCTCCAGCGCCAGTTCCGCGAGGGCGAAGGCGCTCGACTCAATGAAACCCTCCTTTAGCAAGAGGTCCTCGGGTGGATAGCCCGTCAACGAAAGCTCCGGCGTCACCAGGAGGTCCGCACCGCATCCGCTGGCTTGGGCCCGGAATCGACTCAGGGTCTCGAGATTCTGATTGAGCCCGCCGACCACCGCGTTCATCTGCGCCAGCGCGAGGCGAATGGTGGCCACGAAACGAGCCTACCGGCGAGGGCCGGGTCGATCCCTAGGGTCAAACCTTTTACACGGGGTTAACAGAACTGCGGGGTCGGCGAGGGCTACCTCCGTCAGACTGGAGGGGGCCGCGTATGGTCGCGGCGCCTTCTCGCCTAAGGAGCAACGTTGTCGTATCAAGCTGAGTACATCTGGATTGACGGGACCGAGCCAGCGCACAAGTTGCGCAGCAAGACCAAGATCATCGCCGACGGCAAGAAGCCGCCGTTGTGGGGCTTTGACGGTTCGAGCACCAACCAGGCGACCGGGTACCTCTCGGACTGCGTGTTAAAGCCCGTGTACACCTGTGCGGACCCACTTCGCGGACCCAATGACGTGCTCGTGATGTGCGAAGTATTGAACTCTGACATGACGCCCCACGCCACCAACGCGCGTGCAGCCGCCCTCGAGACGCAAAAGAAGTACGCCAGCTTCGAGCCGATGTTCGGCATCGAACAGGAGTACACCTTCTTCAAGGACGGTCGTCCCTACGGTTGGCCCGAAGTCGGATTCCCGGCCCCCCAAGGTCCCTACTACTGCGGCGTCGGCGGCTCGAAGATGCCCGGGCGCGACATCGTCGAAGCCCACACCCTGGCCTGCCTGCGCGCGGGCATCGCCATTGAGGGCACCAACGCCGAAGTGATGATGGGCCAGTGGGAGTTTCAACTGGGGATCTTGAGCCCCGTGGACATGGGCGACCAGTTGTGGACCGCGCGTTGGCTGCTCGAACGCATCGCCGAGGAGTTCGAAGTCGACGTGAGCTTCGACGCGAAGCCCATCAAGGGCGACTGGAACGGCGCGGGCGCGCACACGAACTTCTCGACCAAGCAGATGCGAGCGAGCGGTGGTTGGAGCGCCATCATCGCCGGCTGCGAGGCGCTCGGGACGAGGGTCTCCGAACACATCAAGAACTACGGCTTTGGCATCGAAGAGCGCCTCACGGGCGCGCACGAGACCGCCCACTGGTCGAAGTTCTCCTACGGCGTGTCGGACCGCGGCTCGTCGGTGCGCATTCCTGGCGGCGTGGCTCGCGACAAGAGGGGCTACCTCGAAGACCGTCGCCCCAACGCCAACATAGACCCCTACGTCGTGACGCGCCTCATCACCGACACGATCTGCTCGGCGGCCTCCAAGCCCGTCGCGAAGAAGGCGGCGAAGAAGGCGCCCGCGAAGAAGGCGTCGAAGAACGTCGCGAAGAAGGCCCCTCGCCGCTAAGTGCCGTCACCAAAGCCCCACCACTTTCGAGGGACGGGGCTTTGGTGCTCGTAGCGCCTTCGCGCTGACCAGGGGAAGGTGCGAGAATGTCCAGCATGCAGAGCCAAGCCCAGTACGTGCTGCGTACCGTCGAAGAGCGCGGCGTGCGCTTCGTCCAACTCTGGTTCACCGACGTGCTCGGTCGCCACAAGGCCTTTCACGTCACGCCGGCCGAGCTCGAGGACGCGCTCGACCAGGGGATGACCTTTGACGGCAGCGCGATCGACGGTTTTTCACGGGTCCAGGAGTCCGACGTCTTGGCGCGTCCCGACCTCACGACCTTCCAACTGCTGCCCTGGTACGAAGAGGGGGCCGGCGTCGCGCGCGTGTTCTGCGACATCGTCAACATTGACGGCACGCCCTTTGAGGGCTGCCCGCGCCAGCGGCTGCGCCGCGTGCTCGACACGTCGCGCCAGCAGGGCTACACCTTCTTCGTCGCTCCCGAAATCGAGTTCTTCTACTTCCAGGGCCTCGACGTCACCGAGAACCCCCAGCCGATCGACCGTGGCAGCTACTTCGACCTCTTGCCCGACGACACCGGGAGTCAATTGCGGCGCCGCACGGTGCTGACCCTCGAGGAGATGGGCATCGGCGTCGAGCACGCCCAACACGAGGACGCGCCGGGCCAGCACGAGATCGACTTGCGTTACACCGACGCGCTGACGATGGCCGACACCGTCATGTCGGTGCGCCACGTCGTCAAGGAGCTCGCTCGCCAGGCCGGCGTGACGGCCAGCTTCATGCCCAAGCCGCTCGCCCACGTCCAAGGCTCGGGCTTACACACCCACCTTTCACTGTGGCGAGACGACAAGAACGCGTTCATCGGCGAAGGGACCTACGGCTTGAGTGACGTCGCGTCGAAGTTCATCGCCGGATTGATCGCCCACGCCCCCGAGATCACGGCCATCACCAACCAGTGGGTCAACTCCTATAAGCGCCTCATTCCTGGCGCCGAGGCGCCCGTCGCGGCGACCTGGGCCCGCTTTGACAGCGCCGCGTTGGTGCGCGTGCCCACCTTGAAGCCCGGGCGCATCGACTCAACGCGCCTCGAATACCGCGCGCCGGACCCGGCGGCGAATCCCTACCTCGCCTTCGCCGTCATCCTCGCGGCGGGTCTGCGCGGCGTCACGGGCGACTATCAGTTGCCCAAGGAGGGCCAAGGCGGCGTCGGGCTGCCCCAGTCCCTCGGCGAAGCGGTCGACCTGATGGAAAGTTCGTCGCTACTCCACGAGACCCTCGGCAGCCACCTGGTGGAGTGGTTTCTACGCAACAAGCGCTCGGAGTGGGACGCCTACCGCGGTCAGGTCACCCCCTTTGAGCTCGAGCGCTACCTGCCGCTGCTGTGAGCATCGACGTCGTCTTGTGCGTGCCCTCGTGCGAAGGGCCGGTGCGCAAGGCCTTCGAGGTCACGGGCGTGACCCCGGCGGTCGCGACCTCGGGTCGCCTGAACGAGATCACCGCCCTCGAACCCTCCGACGGATTCGCCGGTGCGGTCATCAACGCCGCCGCGATCCCCTTTAACGACGCGATGAACCTCTGTCGCCAACTGCGCGCGCGCGAGCGAGGTGTCGGGCCGGTGATCTTGCTGCTCGATCACTATCAACTCGACGAACTGACTTTTCGCGAAGACCTCTTCGACGATTTCGTCGTCGGCCCCTTTGACGTGAGTGAACTCGCGACGCGCCTGCGCCACCGGTTGCGCCGGGCGGGCAATGAGAGCGTGGCCCCCCGTCTCGAGCACGGCGAACTTTCCATGAACCTCGAGACCTACCAGGCCAGCATCGCCGGACGCGTCATGGACCTCACGTTCATGGAGTACGAACTGTTGCGCTTCCTCGCCACCAACCCCAATCGGGTGTTCACGCGAGCAACGTTGCTCTCTCGGGTGTGGGGATACGAGTACTACGGTGGCGCGCGCACGGTCGACGTGCACGTGCGACGCTTGCGCGCCAAGTTGGGCGAGGAGTACGCCCACCTCATTCAAACGGTGCGTTCGGTCGGCTACAAGTTCGGCGTCAGCGCCGACTACACCGAGGGCGCGTAAGCCCAGAGTTCGGCTTCGGCGCGCGCGCCCATGGGCAGTTGCGCGACGGCCACCGTCGAACGCGTCGGGCGTGGCGCGTCGAAGGCCTCGACCCACACCTCGTTGCACGCGACGAAATCATTCATGTCCACGAGATAGAGCGTCGCCTTGACGACGGCGGCGAAGTTCGTCCCCGCCTCTTCGAGGAGGCCCTTCGCGTTGGCCAGTGCTTGGCGAAGCTGCTCGGGCGCGGCGCCCTCCACCATGGTGGGGGTCGACGAACCGGGAACGAGGCCGATCTGGCCCGAGAGTATGACCCAGTCGCCCGCGCGCCGCCACGGCGAGTAGGGGCCAACCGGAGCGCTCACGGGGACTAGCTAAACGAGTTGCCGCAACCGCACGTGCGTGTGGCGTTGGGATTGGTGATGTGAAAGCCCGCGCCCTGGAGGCCGTCGCTGTAGTCGAGCGTCGCACCCGTCAACAGTTCCGCGCTCGAGGGGTCGACGACGACCTTCACGTCACCGAAGATGCTCACGACATCGTCACTCGCTATTTCTGAGTCGAAAAACATGTCGTAGTTAAAGCCCGAGCAGCCCCCCGGCTTCACCGCGACGCGAAGGGCCAGCTCTTCGTCGGCACCCGCGTCAGCGATCAATTCAGCGACCTTGGTCACCGCGGGCCCGGTCAAGGCGATGGGTTCGGTGACCTTCTCGGTCAATTGCACGTCAGTAGTGGTCATGGCTCGCGACGCTCCTTTACGAACTGCTTCGACCATCGTAGCGAACGGACGACGAAATAGGACCGCGGCTGGCTCGACGCTCAGTCCGCGTCGCCGGGGATGACCGGCACGATCACCCCGTTACGTTCGATCAAGCGAGGTTCGATACGGGGGATATCCCTCAGTCCCTCGGCGTAGCGAAGCACCTCATCAGCGCGGTCAAAGTCCGCGATGGCCTCGAGATTTCGGATGGTGGGAAAGATCATCTCAAATTCGCCCCGGGCCTGGGCCGCGAGCGCCTCGCGGGGACGCAGCCAACGATGAGCGACGGTTTCACCTTCGTCGTGCGCGGCGACCTGGTCGCTCGGGGCCAGCGCCACGAAGAATCGCGTGTCGTATCGCCGCGGCGGGCCCTCCGGCGTGACCCAGTGGGCCAGGTAGTGCAAGGCGGAGGCGTGCACGAAGTAGTTCTCGCGTTCGAGCAGCTCGAAAAAATCAAGATCGCCCGCGTTGAGGGCACGGCGGTCCTTCGCGAGAGAGCGAACCGACGACTCGCTGGTCGTGAGCGGTTTTCCCGCAGCGTCGCAGACCACCAACAGCCCCGCCTCTTCGAAGAGCTCGCGAACGCTGGCCACGTAGAAGGCAAGCCCCCCGGATTCGAGTCCGAGCCGCGCCGAAGCGGCCTCGTCGCTCAGGCCATTGGTCCGCGCTCGCGCGAGAGGGCTCGTGTCACGCGGGTCCACGCCTCCACCGGGGAAAACGTGCGCTCCACCCACAAAATCGCTGTTGAGATTACGGCGCAACATGAGTACTTCAAAGCCGTCGGGCGCGTCCCGCAGTGCCAAAAGCGTGGCCGCGGGTCGTACGGGTGGTGAATCGGCCATACCAGCAAACTAATGACCAAAGCTCGACGAAACCTCGACCTCGGAGCGAGGCACTAAATTAGGTCTCCCAGCCCAAAAGGAGTCCCGTGGCGAAGTCTCGCACTACCCCTCAGCGCCCGGCGCCCAAGAGCGTCGCCGCTCGCCAAGGTCGACCCACCGGTCTTTTCACCTGGATCGCGGTAGGTCTGGTCATCGTGGTCGTCGCGGCTCTGGTCATCATCAAGGTCGCCGCGAGCTCTTCCCCTACCACGGCCAAACCCTTCCAGGCGACCGACGCCACGACCGCGAGTGAAGTGACCTCGGTACCCGCGAGCATCTTCAACACGGTCGGCGTGACTTCGCCCGCCGTCGGCGTCACGCCGCCGACCGCCACCAAGGCCCAACCCGTCCTCACCGCCACCTCCGGTGGCAAGAAGTTGCCCGAAGTCTTCTACGACGGGGCCGAGTACTGCCCCTACTGCGCCGCTCAACGCTGGTCAACGATCGTGGCCCTCAGCCGATTTGGCACGTGGAGCGGACTGGGGAACACGTCAAGCTCGCCGAGCGACTTTTACCCCAGTACCCAGACCTTTACGTTCCTCCGGGCTCACTTCCACTCGACGTACCTGGCCTTCGTCGGGGTCGAAGAACTGGGCAACGTCATCGACCCGGTCACGGGTAACTACCCGCCCCTGCAAACGCCCACCGCGCTCGAGCGTACCTTGATGCAAAAGTACGACAACACCACGTACTTCCCAGGGATCAAGCCGCTGTCCATTCCCTTCATCTCGTTCGCCAATCAGTACCTCATCGCGGGGGCGACGTATTCGCCCGCCGTATTAAGTGGCCTGACGCGCTCGCAGATCGCCTCTAGCCTCGCCACCGCCTCGAGCCCGGTCACCCAAGCGATCGTCGCTTCGGCCAATCTCCAAACCGCGGCGCTGTGCACCCTGACGAAGAACAAGCCAGCCAGCGTCTGTTCGAGCCCGGGCGTGAAGGCGGCAAAGACGTCCATGCACTTGAAGTGATCGCTTCGCCGTATCGTGTCCCGGCGTGGGCCCGGTGGTCGTCGCTGGGCTTGAGCCTGATTGGTCTGGCGCTTTCGATCTATTTGACGATTGCCCACTATCGAGGTTCGCAGATTCTCGCCTGTTCGGATCAGGGGCTCGTCAACTGCGCGGTCGTGACGACCTCGGCGCAGTCACGCTTCTTGGGGATGCCCGTCGCGGTGCTCGGCCTCGCCAATTACCTCGTCATGAGCGCACTGGTCACGCCGTGGGCGTGGCGAGCACCTTGGAGATTCGTCCATCTCGCGCGTTTCGCCCTTGCCGCGATCGCCATGGTCTTCGTCCTCTGGCTCGTCTACGCCGAGATCGTCGTGATCGGCCACCTCTGCATGTACTGCACGGGCGTGCACGCCGTGACCTTCGCGTTGCTCATCGTGTTGACCCGGGTGGCACCGCGCCAACTGGGCTGGGCAGAGAATTCAGACTCGACGCAGGGCGCGCCGCTCTAACTCGTTCAGTCCGCCCCAGATCCCGTAACTCTCACGCTGATCCAGCGCTACCTGAAGGCATTCGTCGCGAACGCTGCACCCCGCACAGATACGCTTCGCGCCGCGTTCGCGCTCGAGACGCTCGTCGCGCGATTCGTTGAGGTCAAGTGAGTAAAAAAGCGCCCGATCAACCCCGCGGCACGCGGCCGCGCTCGCCCAATCCAGTTCACTCGTGATCATGGACTCTCCCCCCAACGGCGCCCAGAGTCGCACACTACCGAGGCTCGCCACGCCAGCACAAGGGGAAAGTGTCGATACTTCAATCGTCTTCTTACGGCGGGTGTTTCACCCTCCGCTACGCTGGCGAATGTGGCAACCGTTCTTCTCGCGAGCGATCTGGGGACCCTGCGTCGCGAGTTGCGCGACATGCTCGAGGGGCCTGATTTACTCATCGAAGAGGCGACGAACGGGCGCGACGTACTCAAGCGCGTGCGCGAAGGCGGGGTCGATCTGGTCGTCGCCGACCTGCAGATCGGTTCGATGGGCGCGATGGCGATCTGCCTGGAACTTCGCCACGAGGAGTCCTACGGAGCCTGTGACCCGGTCGCGGTCATGATGCTGCTCGATCGCCGGGCCGACGTCTTTCTCGCTCGGCGAAGCACCGCCGATGGTTTCGTCGTCAAGCCACTCGAGCCTTTGAAAGTGCGCCAGGCCGTGCGTGCACTGTTGCGCGGCGAGTCCTACGAGGACGAGACGTGGCGCCCCACGACCGTCCGCGTCGGCGCGACCAACGCTGAATGAGCGAAGTCGAAGCCACTCCTCCGCGACGCCGACGGATTCATCTGCATCTCTCACGACGCGACGAACGCCGCGAGCCTCCGCCCGAGGCGGCGGCCATTCACCAACGGGTCGATCAACTCTCCGAACTCGAGCTTCGAGACGTCATGACCCCGCGCGTGGACGTTGCCTACCTGACGGCTCCCGTCACGCCGGAGGCCGTCGCCGAGGCGGTGCGCGACACCGGCCACTCATGCTTTCCTATCGTGGAGGACGACCTCGACGACGTGTTGGGCGTTCTCTACGTCAACGACCTGTTTCGCAGCTCCACCTTGAAGCGAGCTATTGGCGTGTCGCTTCCGACCGCCGATGAGATCGCGCGCAAAATTCGTCGACCGCTGATGCTGCCCGAGACGCTCGACCTGCTCGAGAGTCTGAGCGAGATGCGCCGCCAACACCGAACCTTTGCCCTCGTGCTGGACGAGCACGGCGGGGTGGCCGGCGTGATCTCCATTCGAGACGTCTTAGAGCAGTTGGTCGGCGACCTCAACGACGAGTTCGACGAAGAAGACGAAGAGACGATCGTTAAGATTCGCAACGGCCGTTGGCTCGTCGATGGCCAGACCCACGTCGACCGCGTCGAAGAAGAGATCGGCCTCGAAGTGCCCGAAGGCGAGTACGTCACGATCGCTGGCTTCGTCCTCGACCTCGCCGGTGAGATCCCCGCCGAGGGGACGACCTATGAGTTCGAGAACTGGACCTTTCGCGTGCAGTCCGTGGAGCGACGTCGAATCAGCGAACTCGTGATCGAGCGTCACGAGCCAGCGCCCGAGAGCCCCGAGGTCGGGGCGCCTTTGGAGCGAGGTCGACCGAGCGACTAGTATTTTCAGGCTGCGGGGCAACTCGCCGCGGGCTGTAGCGCAGCTTGGTAGCGCGCTTCGTTCGGGACGAAGAGGTCCCGGGTTCAAATCCCGGCAGCCCGAC
>Ga0307374_10001659_pt1 | contig 40728 bp, 34 predicted proteins | sample OX3MG_FD_202532 | JGI IMG/M metagenome (GOLD analysis project Ga0307374, IMG submission 202532) | Soil microbial communities from Risofladan, Vaasa, Finland - OX-3 | ecosystem: Environmental > Terrestrial > Soil > Coastal area > Acid sulfate soil | place: Finland: Risofladan, Vaasa | collected... | reverse complement strand
AAACCGGCAACGGCGACGACGGAAGGACGAACCACGACAATGAGCGCATTCGCCTACACGGACGCTGCCACGCCGGTCGAGCAGCGGGTCGACGACTTGTTGCGCCGGATGACACTGGAAGAAAAGGTCGCCCAGCTGACTGGGGTGCTTTCGTTCGACCTCCTGGGTCCCAGCGCCCTCGACGAGAAGAAGTTCCAGGCACACCTGGGGGACGGAATCGGTCAGATCTCCGCGGGAGCGCTGCTGTCTTCAGATCCCGCCCGGCTCATATCGATGTTGAATCAGATACAGCGATTCCTCGTCGAACACACAAGGCTTGGCATTCCCGCCATTGTTCATCACGAAGCGCTCGCGGGACTGGTCCATCAGGCCTGCATCGACTTCCCGACAGCAATCTCCCTGGCCGCGTCATGGGACCCGCAGTCGGTCGAAGCAGCAACCAACGACGTCGTACGGCGTCAGATGCGAGCTCTTGGTGTCCACCAGGCGTGCTCTCCGAATCTCGACATTGCTCGTGACGCTCGATGGGGCCGCGTGCAGGAGACCTACGGAGAGGACCCCTACCTGTGTTCTGCCATCGGAGTCGCCTTCGTCCGCGGCCTCCAGGGTGATGACCGCCGCCAAGGCGTCCTCGCCACGGCGAAGCATTTCCTCGGCTATGGCATGGCGGACGGTGGCCGGAACATCGGTGCCGTCAACCTCGGCGAGCGCGAATTGCTCGAGGTGTACGCCCGACCCTTTGGCGCGGCCATTTCCGAAGCTGGCCTCGAGTCGGTGATGTGCGCGTACTCCGACCTGAACGGCGAACCCGCCGCTGCATCACGTCGCCTTCTGACCGACATGCTTCGTGGCTCCCTCGGCTTCAGGGGTTTGGCGGTCGCCGACTACGGCGCTGTGAGCGCCCTGCACACCCGGCAGCACACCGCCGCCGATGCCGCCGATGCCGGCGTCCAGGCACTCCAAGCCGGGCTGGATGTGGAGCTACCCGGCTCGGCCTGCTATAGCGCCGGAGTGGCGCATGCGGTTCGCGAGGGGTCCCTCGACGAGGCCGTGGTCGATCAGAGCGTACGGCTCGTGCTCGACGCGAAGTTTCGGCTTGGATTGTTCGAGAACCCCCTCGTCGACGAGGGGGCGTTTGCCGCTACGACTGAGGAAGCTGCGTTGCATTCAGCGAGAACGTTGGCACGGCGCATCGCCACTCGATCGACCGTCCTGCTGGCCAACCCGAAGAGTGTATTGCCACTGCGGCGCGACCTGACCCGCATCGCCGTCATCGGGCCGAACGCGCACTCGATCCGCAACCTCTTCGGCGGTTACTCGGCCGTCAATATGATCGAGATGCTCGCGGGAGGCGATATGGGGCTGCCTGCGCCAGTCCTGGATGGAGAGAGCGTCCTCCCCCCTGAGGCCGCGGCCGAGTCGGAACCCGACGCGGAACCGCAAGGCACAGGTGCGGACTTCGGCTTTGTGCGACGCATCGCCTCCCGCCCCTCCGAGAGAGCCCTGGCCGCAATCGAGGCGGTTTACGGAGGTACCCCCACCGTTCTGGCCGCCATCAAGGCCGTCGTCGCCGACGGCATCGAAGTTGTGTTCGCCGAGGGTTGCCAGATCAACGATCGGTCTACCGATGGGATCGCAGAAGCCGTCGCCGCCGCGGCTGGCTCCGACGTCGCGATACTCGTCCTGGGTGACAAGACCGGACTGGTGGGCGACGCTGTCGTCGGTGAGACCCGCGACCGATCCACCGTCGAGCTGTCTGGGGCTCAGCGCCCGCTGCTCGACGCCGTGTGCGCAACAGGGGTACCGGTCGTCGTGGTCCTCCTCGGCTCCCAGCCCGTCCCGGTGCTCGCTGAGGACGGCGGCCCTGCGGCCGTGATCCATGCGTGGCAGCCTGGATCGGTGGGCGGCGCCGCGATCGCCGATGTCCTCTTCGGCCTTGAGAATCCGTCTGGCAGGATCCCGATCACGATCCCGCGAACGGCCGGTCAGTGTCCGATCTTCCACGGGTACCGGCACGGCAGTGAGCCCAGCACCTACACCGACCTCGATGACAGCGGCCCTGCGTATCCCTTCGGCCATGGACTGAGCTACACCACCTTCGAGTACCGGTCCCTGGGCATCGACGCCGCCGAGGTCGACGCCGAGGGTTCCGTGCACGTGCGGGTCGAAGTGGCGAACACCGGGGCCCGTACTGGCGAAGAGGTCGTACAGCTCTATGCCCGGGTCTCCCGCCACGGTGTCACCCGTCCCGTACGTGAGCTGGTCGGATTCGATCGCGTCTCGCTCGGGGCCGGCGAAACCGCCACTGTGACGTTTACGCTGCAGCCGGCCATCCTCGCCTACTACGACGTCGACATGACCTCGTCGTGACGCCGGGCAAGGTTCAGCTCATGGCTGGGCCATCCTCAGCGGTGCTGCCGCTCACGAACAGTCTCACCATTACCGGAGAGCCAATCACGCTGGCCTCCCGGACCGTCCACCTCACGCGCTCGAGCATCGTCTACTCCTGATGGCCCAGTGGTCATTGTGTCCAGAGCCTGTCAGCGGGATAGACGACGCCGACCTGCCTGCGGATCTCATCGAGGACCTCTTGCAATAGGAGCGTCTCACCTCGAGGCATGCGCGGGCTCTCCGTGAGGCCCTCGCCGACGCACCGATTGACCTCGTCAATTTCGAAACGCAATCCGTCGCCTTCCCACGAGGTATCGAAGACCTTCCATCCAGCTGCGTCGTTGCTGAGCCTGACCTCCTTGGGGCAGTGCATGTAGGCCGGGATCTCGATAACGCCGTCGGTCCCGGCAATCCGTGCCGTGGCCCGAAGTGGGGTCCGAATGGAAGCCTTCAAGACCGATAGACCACCTTTGCGGTGGTGCAGCACGGCCGCGACATCCTCGTCCACGCCAGTGGTCCCCACGTTCCCGTCCGCCGTGATCCGATCAGGCGCTCCAAAGACAAGCGTGCTCAGCTGAAGTGGATAAATCCCGAGGTCGAGCAGCGACCCGCCACCTTGCTCGAGATCGAAGAGCCTGTGGCCGGGGTCGATCTCGAGTCGGGAACCTAGATCAGCCTCCACCAGGAGCGGCCGACCGATGCGACCCTCGCCGAGCAATTGCCTCAAGAGGTCGTAGGGCGGGAGGAAGCGTGACCACAGCGCTTCCATGATGAAGAGGCCGTTGCGCTGGGCAACGTCGAAGACGTGACGGGCCTGTGCGGCGTTGAGGGTGAATGGCTTCTCGCAGAGGACGTGCTTGCCGGCCTCGAGATACATGATGCAGTCGGCGGCATGGCGCGAATGCGGAGTAGCGACGAACACGACATCGATCCGGAGATCCTCAGCGAGCGCCTCGTAACTGCCGTGGGCGCAGGCGATCCCGAATTGAGCGGCGAACTGGCTAGCCCTTTCGTCGGTACGCGAGGCCACGGCGACCACTTCGCCCCTCTCGACCAAAGACATCGCCCGGGCGAATCTGGCGGCAATGCCGCCTGTGGCGGCGATACCCCATCTGATTTTGGTAGTCGTCACAGCTCTGCCCTCACTGGGTCGACATCAACCCCAAAACGTCTCGGTCGGACGTCCTGCCACTCCGGGCCGCACGACAAAGAGGTGGCCGGCCATGGAGCCCCCCTCGCTGTCGCCTGCACCAAGAGGTTCCTTTGCGGACGTGATGAAGAGGTCCTCCAGACCGATCCCGCCAAAGCCGCACGACGTCACATACGGTGTCGGAACAACAAGCACCTCTTCGAGTTTCCCTCCAGCTGAATAACGGTGCAGGGCTCCCCCGCCAAAGAGCGCAACCCAAATTCCTTCTTCCGCATCGACCGTCAGACCATCGGGTAGGCCCAATTCGGTGGCAATCTCGACAAACGGCCGGCGGTCTGCCGGGAGGCCGTCAACGATCTCGCACCGGTCGATCCGATGCGCCAGGCTGTCCACATAGAGCATGGTGGCGCCCTCGTTGACCCAGGCCGTCCCGTTCGACACCCCGATGTCGCCGAAGACCCGTTGTGCCTGAAGATCGGGGGTCACCACGTAGAGGGACCCTCTGCCCGGACGCTCGTCGACGTCCATGGAGCCGGTCCAGAATCTTCCCTGCGCATCACACACGCCATTGTTCAGCCGAGTGTTCCGCCTGGTCTCGACGGTCACTCGACTCTCCTCCCTCCCACACGCATCCAGCAGGAGAACATCGCCACCAACGGCAGCGACGACTCCACGGTCACGCCTGGGTGCCACCGACCCGACCGACGATTCGAAACAGGCAACCACTCGATCTCCGGCATGAGAATCGAAGCGATGGATCTCGCCACCAAGTATGTCCACCCAAAGAAGAGAGCTGTCGTCTGCGTCCCATGCCGGGCTCTCCCCCAGCCTCGCGCTGGCGGAAAGAGCCACCTCGGCCTTCACGGGGTACTCCCCAAGCGTTGCTCCCATCCGGGCTTGAAGAGTGCGATCTGTCCGCCCGTCGCGGGGTGTTCCGCACACGCGTCATGATTGAGCCGAGCCCCGAGTCCTGGACCCCGCGGCAGCCCGAAACAGCCATCCTCACCCACCGCCGCAGGTACATCGACGAGGTCGTTCACCCACGAATCCGCAAAGTCGTTGAAGTGTTCAAGGATTCGGTGATTCGGGGTGGCCACGGCAAAGTGGACATTGGCCAGGGTTCCAATGGGACCACATACGTTGTGCGGGGCGAGTTCGACATAATGCGTGTCGGCCCACATGCTCAACGCACGCATCGGCGTCAAGCCTCCGAAATGCGTCAGGTCCACCTGCAGAACGTCCACGGCTCCCAGTTCGAGAAACGGGCGCACATCGTGCAGGGTGTGGAGGCGCTCGCCGGTGGCAACCGGAATCCGAGACGACATCTGGACTCGAGCCAACGCGCTGGCATTCTCAGGGGGAACCGGTTCTTCAATCCAGGCTGGACCGAGGTGTTCGAAGGCGGCGGCCACTCGCACGGCGTTGCCAACCGAGAATCGACCATGCATCTCAAGCATGATTTCGACGTCCGGCCCTATCACTTCCCTGACAGCGGTGACGATTGCAGTTGATCGACGAAGCTCGGCTTCGGAAATCCCGAGATTTCCTGCTCCGAACGGATCGAGCTTGAGGCCACGATACCCCCGTTCCACAACGGCCTTTGCCTTCTCCGCTACCAACGCCGGCTCTGGGTCCGTCTGGTACCACCCGTTGGCGTAGGCCGGGGTTCGCTCGCGTACGAGACCACCGAGCAGCTGCCAGACCGGCACACCGAGCGATTGTCCCATGAGGTCCCAGCACGCCACATCGAAAGCGGCAAGAGCACTCTGCACGACTTCGCCGGCGCGGCCGTAGTCGTTTCGCTGCACGAGCCAGGCCAGTTGGTGCACATTGAACGGATCGAGCCCGACCACATGCCGCGGCCCGAGCTCCTTGACGCAAGCCACAAGCGTCTCCGTCCGATTGACCATCCGGACCTCGCCGACACCCGTCAGTCCGTCATCGGTCTCGAGCTCGACGAAGGTGAGGTCCCGCCACGGTGTTCCCACAACGGTGACGTGGACATCTTTGATTTTCACGGGTCCCTCGCGATCGCTGATGACGTCCACTCACCATCGACGAGCCTGGTAATCCCAAGGGGGTTGGCGTCCCGCAGAGGGGGCGGTAAAAGATCGTCGGGCATACTTTGGAAGCAGACCGGACGTAGGAACCGAGCGACGGCAGAGGTCCCCACTGACGTTGTCCCCGGCGCCGTTGTTGCAGGGAACGGGCCTCCGTGCTCCATGGCTGCAGTCACCGCTACTCCCGTGGTTGGACCCTCGTAGACAACCCGGCCGCAGCGGGCGGCCAGGGCAGAGACGGCACTCCTGGAATCGACGCGCTCGTCAGGATCTGCGTACACCGCGCCGGCAAGACTTCCCTCTATCGTCGCAATCGCCGCAGTAAGCGCCTCGATGGATCGGTAACCCACAACGGTGGTGGCCGGTCCGAATATCTCTTCCTTCCAGATACTCTCGGCCACGAACTGTTCGGTTTCGATCTCGATGACGACCGGCGAGACGAAGAAGCCGTCGCCGCCTGTCTGCTCACCCCGCTGCACCCCGTCTGACCGCGCCGATGCCCGGGCAACACCCTCCTCGTACCGGCTGCGCAAATTCTCCCCGAGAAGAGGGCGCACATGCGACGAGACGACCGCATTTCTCAGGGCGCCGGTGAGGTCATCGGCAGATGCTGGGACAAAGACAAGGCCCGGCTTCGTGCAGAGTTGCCCCGCTCCCAGCACAACGGCGGACCCGATCTGCGTGCCGATCGTCGTTCCCCTCGTTTCCGCGGCCCGGGGCAGCACGATGATCGGGTTGAGACTGCCCATTTCTGCGAAGACAGGGATCGGGGAAGGTCGCGCCGAAGCGAGGTCGAATAAGGCGCGGCCCGCCCCAAACGAGCCGGTGAAGCCCACAGCCGCCACGTGCGGATGTTCGACAAGCTGCTTCGCCACGTCCGGACCGCCGTGGATCAGGGACACCAGGGCATGGGGGCCGCCATGAGCCCGTATCGCCTCGGCCAGAATCGTCGCCACCCGCTCGGACGTGGTCGGGTGGAGCGGGTGTGCTTTGACGATCACTGGGCATCCGGCAGCCAATGCAGACGCGGTGTCGTTCCCCGCCACGCCGAAGGCCAGGGGAAAGTTGCTCGCCTCGAACACAACGACGGGGCCCAGAGGTGTTCCCAACCTCCGGATATCGGGTCGTGGTGGCGCACTCGCAGGATCGGCAAGGTCGAGGGTGGCGTCGAGATGTCGGCCCGACTCGACGAGATCGGCGAACATGCGCAACTGGCCGCACATACGGCTGTGCTCAGGTACCAGGCGTTCGGTACCGAGGGCGGTCTCTCGGTCCGCCATCTCCACCAGTTCATGCCGTGCGTCTTCGAGAGCTGCCGCGCCCGCTCGGAGCGCGTCACGCCACCAGTGCACGGACAGGTTTCGTGCCTCGACACCTGCCGAGACAGCAGCCGTCACTGCGGTCGCTATGTCTTCCTCCGTGGCGGGAGCCGGTCCGGACCGCGACTGTCCAGTACGCGGATCGGCCGGCCCTGACTCTCCGCTCATGAGGTGATGCCTTCCCGCTCCAAGAGGGCGAGACCGATGGCCGACCGCCGAACCCTCTCCTTGGCGGTCGCAATGACCATGGGGGCGAGATGCTCCCCACTCGGATAAAGGGAGGCCGCGTTGCGCACGGCGAACTTGATGTACACCGGCGAAGCCGCTCTGACGATGTCGGGAAGTTCGTGGTACCTGATGAACCCACCAAAATCGTCCGGGCTCTCGACGTAGACGTCCAGCGGTATGGTCGTGACCTGTCGGATAGCCGCGATCTGCGCCACCGACAGATCCACGGGAAGATTGAGGGTGTCAGCTCCGAGTTCCTCGAAGAGACGGGCCGTGGCAGGGTTCGCCACGGGGAGCGACACGGAGACCTTCATTGTCAGATCCCGAGGAAGATCGCCAGTTTCGCGGAGTCTTCCCACTACGGAAAGTAAGCCGACATCGGCCACGAGAACGCTGCGCAGTCCGAGGTCGACGGCCCGAAAGACGTCGGAGAGCCCACTGCGGAGTTGGTCAGCACCCCGCAAGGATCCGGCAACGACTCTCCCAGCCGCTGCTACGGCCTGTGCCCCCACATCCCATGCTGCTCGTGGACCTACGAAGAGACATACATCAACCTTGTGCGCGCCGCCGAGCGCGACCATCTGCGTAATTTCGTCATCTGTGAGGAGCATTATCCCACTGCCCTGGCTGATGCGATCAAAGCGAACGCCCAGAGCGTCGGCTGCCTGGAGCGCTGCTTCAAAGGCGGCCGGGCCCTCGACGCTGGGAATCTCGACGCGGAAACGAGTCCCGTCGGGAAACCGACGTGTCGATTCGAACACCACATCACTGGTGGGTAGACCAAGAGTCGACAAGGCCGAGGTGGCTCGCTCGCGGGGTGACGATGGGGTCATGGGCGGAAAGCCACGGACAATCCGCCGTCAACGAGCACCTCGGCTCCTGTCATGAAACTCGCCGCATCAGACGCCACAAAGCACACGACATTGGCGACCTCGCGCGGATCGGCGATTCGACCGAGCGGGTGGATCGACAGAATTTCTCGTTCGGCTTCTTCCGGCACTGGCTGTTGGTCAAACCACTCCTGAACCAACGCGGTACGCGTCCATCCTGGAGACACGACGTTCACCCGTACGCCGGCCTGCGCTTCGTCGCAGGCCAAGCTTCGAGAGAGACCAACCAGACCTGACTTCGCAGCGGCGTAGGGGAACATGCCCGACGTCGTCCGACTGGCGTGAATGGATGCGATGTTGACGATGGAGCCATAGGTCGCTCTCCGCATGGCGGGAAGTACTTCTCGGATACATAACCAGGCACCCTTCAAATCGACCGCGAAGACCTCGTCCCACTCCGTCTCGGTCATACGGGACGCGTCGAAGTACGCGTTGACGCCAGCGTTGTTGACAAGGACTGCTGGGTCACCCAGCACACGGCGGATCTCTTCGAAGGAACTTCCGACGGAGCCCGCGTCACTGATATCACCAGTGACGACAAGAGAGGCTCCCGGGACATCCGCCTGCGTCACGGAGCGATCTTTTTCAATGGCTGCGACACGCGCACCGTGCTCATTGAGTGAACCAACAATGGCCGCACCGATCCCCCTGCCCCCTCCGGTGACCACTGCCACGCCGCCGTTGAAGTCGATCATCACTGCTGCGGGCCGTGGGTGGACGCTGCAGTCTCCGCCACGTGTTCGGCCATCGCCCGTCGTGCACCGTCACAACTCCCATCACGGACCATCTGCAGTATCTGGCGATGCGCGGTCAGTGCGAGGCGTCGAGCTTTGGGGTCCTGTGATGTCTTCTGGCGGGCGTCGGCCAGCAAATCGTGGATGGGCTTCACCATCGCGTCAAGGAATATGTTCCCAGCGGCACCAAACAGCACATCATGAAACTCGAGGTCGGCTTCGGCGAACCGTTCCGGCTCATCGATCGACTTGCTCATCGCGTCGACCATCGCCTCCATTTGCGCCAGCTCGGCTTCCTTTCGACGAGCGGCGGCAAGTTCCGCCACGCCGGACTCGACGATGAGCCGAGCCTCGAGCAGCTGTGCCTGCACCTGGGCCCCATCTTGCCCCTGTGCTCTGGCGGCAAGGGTGCGGCGATCCAATGGGCTCCAGTCCGACAGAGGGCGGACAAATGTGCCGCGTCCCCGACGGATTTCCACAACGCCGAGTTCCATCAGGCTTCGCATCGCCTCGCGCACGGTCAGACGACTGACGTCCCAGCGCTCTGCCAGAAGCGTCTCGTTCGGCACGGTCTCTTCAATTGCAAACTCTCCTTCACGCACGGCAGTGACGAAACGCTCCATCACCTGATCAGGGAGCATTTGTGCAGACATGTGGTCACTATACATCTGACGTCTGATGTATGCCGGCTGTGAAGGGCTGTGCTATTTTGTTCATAAGGTATACAAATGATTGCTGCGATCAGCCACCGCTCCGTGTGGTTCTGTGTCGGTGCTGGCCGAAAGGGCGCAATGAAAGTCAAGGCGCCACCTCGTTCCGCGCTGGGTATGTCGGAGTTGCGGCGCCATCACCTATCGGTGGTGCTGGAGCAGCTGCTGGACAATGGACCCACGTCACGTGCCGCGCTCGCGCAGGAAACGGGCCTGACCAAGGCGACCGTGTCAACGTTGGTAACTGACCTTCTCGAGCGTGATCTGGTCGAGGAGTTGAACACCCAAAGGGACGGTCGTATCGGACGTCCCGGAGTGCGCGTCGCGGCGAGAATGGGGCGCTTCGGCGATGTCGGCTTGCAGATCGAACGCGACCACGTCGCAGCCTGCGTGGTCAATTTCTCAGGCCAGATCCTCGTCCAGCATCGTCGTCGGGCAGACAATCTCCGCGCCGAGCCCGAGCGCATTTTTGCCCAACTCGGACAGATTGCGGTGCGGGCGATAGGTGATGCAGAGCGATTGGGTCTCCACTGCGTCGACGCAACGCTGGCTGTCCCAGGCCTCGTCGAACCCGGCACCGGGAAGCTACGCGTCGCGCCCAATCTGCATTGGCTCGATGCGGACCTGTCCGATCTGTTGGTCCGGCTCGTGCTGCCCGTCGGGATGGGGATCGAAGTGGAAAACGAGGCGAACCTGGGGGCGCTCGCCGAGTTACGCTGCGGGGCTGGTAGGCGGTTGTCGTCATTCGTCTATCTGTCAGCGGGCAGCGGTATCGGGGCCGGCATGATCATCGACGGCTACCTCGTGCGCGGCTCTCACGGTTTCGCCGGTGAGTTAGGTCACATCGTCGTTGAACCTGATGGACGTCCCTGCGCCTGCGGCGCCCGCGGCTGTCTCGAGACCATTTTCGCAAGCAGCGCAGGTGCCGGCTCCCAGGATCTGGCGGAGGCGCTCGCTGCGGCGCTGCGCTCGGTGGTGCACGTGGTAGACCCCGAGGCGATCATCCTCGGCGGCCGACTCGCCAACCTCGGAGACGGATTCACGGCCCACCTCCGCCAATCAATGCGTACGAACACTCTCGGTGGGCCCTGGCACCCATGCGAGGTCACATCATCTGCATTCGGCGCTGATGCCACCCTCATCGGTGCGGGTATCGCCGCGCTCGATGGCGTGCTGACCGATCCCACACGCGTCCCCCACCAATCAACCAGCCGATCCGCCTGATCCACCGTCCTGAGGAGACACCACAAAATGACTCACACTCTGATGCCTCGCCCCGAACACCACTTCACGTTCGGACTGTGGACCGTGGGCAACCCCGGCCGTGATCCGTTCGGCACGGAGGTTCGGCCGCCCCTCGATCCCGTCGAGTCGGTACACCGCCTAGCCGACCTCGGTGCCTACGGGGTCAGCTTTCACGACAACGACCTGGTCCCCTACGGATCCTCGCCCGCAGATCGAGAGGCGATCTTGAAGCGGTTCCGCGCCGCCTTGGACGAGACCGCCATGAAGGTTCCGATGGTGACCACAAATCTCTTCACTCGCCCCGTATTCAAGGAGGGAGCATTCACGGCCAATGACCCTCAGGTACGCCGGTTCGCGGTTCTCAAAGCCAGCGAAGCCATCGACCTCGGTGCGGAGATGGGCGCCGCCGTGTTTGTGCTGTGGGGTGGGCGCGAAGGAGTCGAGGCCGACGCAGCCAAGGATGTCGGCACGGCCCTGGACCGCTACAAGGAGGCGGTCGACCTTTGCTGTGAGCACATTCGAGAGCGGGGATACGGAATGCGGATCGCGCTCGAGCCGAAGCCGAACGAGCCCCGGGGCGACATCTTCTTGCCCACCGTCGGACATGCGCTGGCGTTCATCACGGAGTTGGAGTGGCCGGAGATGGTGGGATTGAATCCCGAGTTCGCCCATGAGACCATGTCGGGTCTGTCGTTCCACCATGCGGTGGCCCAGGCACTGTGGCATGACAAGTTGTTCCACATCGACCTGAACGCCCAGCGGATAGGCAAGTTTGACCAGGACTTCCGCTTTGGGTCGGAAGGACTCCGAGATGCCTTCTATCTGGTGCGGCTGCTCGAGGACTCGGGCTGGGACGGCATGCGGCACTTCGACGCCCACGCATACCGTACGGAGGACATGGACGGGGTCTGGGACTTCGCCAGGGGTTGCATGCGCACGTACCTCATCCTTAAAGAAAAGGCGGAGCGCATGCGCACCGATCACGAGATCCAAGAGGCCATGAACACCGCAATGGCACACCGTCTGGCTGAGGCTACGGGCCCCCTCGCCGCCGTCCGCTCATCGGCGGTCGACGAGCAGGCCTTGGCCGAGCGAGGGTATGGGCACGAGCGGCTCGACCAACTGGTGACCGAGCTACTTCTCGGGATCCGTTGAGGTTGTCGCTCCTTCGCTCCCAGGGAATCGGATGGTGAACTCGAAGGCTTCCGTGTGCGTGTCGTAGTCGGAGTCGATTCGTCGACTTCCGCCTGCAAGGTTGAGGTCCGCGACCTCGAATCCGGCCGGGTGCTCTCCGAGGGACGGGCCGCGCACCCGGCCACGACCCCACCGTGCAGCGAACAGCTGCCCAGCGCCTGGTGGGACGCGTTCGGGCTGGCCTGCGCCCGCGCCGGCGTCGACAAACCGGCTGCGATCGCGGTGGCAGCTCAGCAGCACGGCATGATTGCCTGCGACGCCGGCGGTTCACCGCTTCGCCCCGCCAAGCTGTGGAATGACACCGAGTCGGCGCCCGACGCGGACGATCTCGTCGAGGCCCTGCCCGGGGGTGCACAAGCCTGGGCATCGGCGTGTGGAAGTGTCCCCGTGGCCGCCTTCACCATTAGCAAGTTGCGATGGCTGCGACGTTGCGAGCCACACACGTTCCGACGCATGGCGAGGGTGCTCCTCCCCCACGATTGGCTCACGTTGCAGCTGAGTGGTCGGGCTGTCACTGACCGCGGAGATGCCTCGGGCACCGGCTACTGGTCAACAATTGAGGGTCGGTACCGCCTTGACCTTCTCGCTCTCGTCGACGACGCCAAAGCATGGGCCACGGTCCTTCCCGATGTGCTCGGACCAACAGAACCGGCCGGAACATGGGCCTCGACCGGCGCCGTCGTAGCTCCCGGGACCGGTGACAACATGGCGGCCGCCCTCGGGTTGAACCTCCGTCCCGGCGACCTGGTGCTGAGCCTTGGCACAAGCGGCACCGCCTTTACCCGCAGCGACCGACCCAGCCACGATCCGTCCGGAACTGTCGCCGGGTTCGCCGACGCCACCGGCCGCTACTTACCTCTGGTCTGCACCCTCAACGCCACCAAAGTCACCGCGGCGGTGATGCGACTGCTCGGCGTGGACTCCCCCGAGTTCGACCGTCTCGCCCTTTCCTGCCCCGCCGGCTCCGCCGGCCTGGCCCTGGTCCCCCATCTCGACGGAGAACGCACCCCGAATCGTCCCGGAGCCACTGGAACCCTCACCGGACTGCGCTCCGACGTCACCCGCGCACAACTGGCCCGTGCGACTGTCGAAGGCGTCGTCTGCAACCTGCTCGCCGGCGCCGACCACCTCTCCAAGTGGGAACCTGCGGCGAACAGCGGAAGGGTCATCCTCATCGGCGGAGGAGCCCGCAGCCGGGCCTGCCGTCAGATCGTCGCCGACCTTCTGGGCCGACCGGTATTCATTCCCGACTCTGACGAGCTCGTCAGCCGAGGCGCAGCCCTCCAAGCCGCCTCCGTCCTCACGGGCAATCGAATCGAAGACATCGCCAACGCATGGAACCTCGACGCGGGCACGACCGTCGATCCTGACCTCACGGTAGACGCAGGCTCAATCCGCGCCGCATACGATCGTGCTACTCAAGCTGCCGAACTCACTGCCGTCGAGCAAGGCCAACTTCGTCTTCGGTAATAAGTCAGGCCGACGAAGACTCTTGGGACTCTCGCTCCTACGCTTTAGAACCCTTGACCAGGGTGCCACATACATTGAGGGCGGGCACGAAGTCTTTGCCCTTGATCTCGAGGAGCGGCCCACAGGATTTCTTCGGGATCATACCCAGAGTGCCGAAGTGACTGAAGATGATGGGAGTCGTGAGCAGACCTTCGGCGGTGTAGTTCGAGACCTTGCGCAGGTTCGAGATGAACGCCTTGCGAGTCGGGTTGGCCCCGGCGAGCTTCAGCCCGTTGATCATCACATCAGCGGCCATGTAGGAGTACTCAATGTTGTCGCTGGGAATACCTCCCCCAAAGGATGTGTATTTCTTGAGCCGGTCGAGAAAGAGCTTCACCGCAGGGGGCGGGTTCTTCGCGAGGACATTGAGAAACGCAGTCGTATACGTACCCTGCATCGCCGCCAGCGCAGACGGCTGATTGAGAAGAGACTGATCGTAGCCGGTGGCACAGATCAACTTGGCCTTCACGTCGGCCTGATTGAGGTCATTCGCCAGCGTGATACAGGTTGAAAGCACACTGAGTACTTCGACACCATTGCAACCCAGCTGCTTCATCTGGAGTACCGTCGGATTCAAGTTGCCGCTGCTCGGAAGCAGAGCATCGAGACAATCACTGACGCCGTACGACTTTGCTTGCGCGAAGATTGTGTCTGCCGCATTGATAGCGGAGGAAATATTGAAGACCACCTGGGCCAATTTGGTGACGTGAAGGGCCTTCAGTTCTGCCCCACTGCTGCTATAGGTCCAGTAGTAGCCGTTGAACGGCGTGGTGGAGTAGAGGTCAACTATTGAGAACATATTGGTATTCGGTTGCTGGCCCCATTCGGGGCCGTCGACCGAGGCGCCGACAACGGGTATCCCCTGCTGTTGGAGGTAGCGGGCCGCCCCGAACGTCCCCGAGGAGTCCTCAATGATGCCGAATGCACCTTTGCTCACCAGAAGGCGTGCGGCCGTCGAGTTGCCGGTCGGCGTAGATTGGTCGTCTTCGGCCACCAGCTCAAGCTTGTGGCCGTTTATCCCCCCGATAGCGTTCTGCGCATCGATCCTGGCCTGTGCGCCCTGTATGGCATTGATATAGGTCGATGCTGCCGCACCGGTTTCGTCGGTGATGTAGCCGATGATGATGGGCGCCTTTGAGGTGCTGGCGGAGGCTGACGCCGCCGAGAGCGTGGACATCACTCCTGACGCCAAAAGCACGGCTACCGCGGCGCGTGCCACACCGGGCACTATTTTGCGCATCATCTTGTCCCCCCCACGACTCCGTCGCTCGGTGAGCGGTCTCACGCGGAGCAGTTGATCTACTGCAATATGATCTGATCACGTTAGAATAGACCCCGGAAAAGAGCAACCGCAAGCACGTCGCCCAAACCCGAAAGTGGGAGGATGGAACCTTGACCGGAAGACGCCCACCCCTCCACCAAGGGGATCCTCGCGAGGGAACGCTCAACGAGAAGCGCTGGTCAGAGATCCTCAGGGAGTCGGCCGAGGTCTTCTCTGAGAAGGGCTATGAAGCGACCACCATCGAAGACATCGCCTCTCGGGTCGGGCTCCTCAAAGGCAGCCTGTACTACTACATGGAAAACAGAGCTGACCTGCTCTTCCAGATAACGACACGGGCGCTACGTCAGCATCTTGAAGCTCTGCAGGAGGATCCAGGGATCACACACGGCGATGCCGTCTCCCGCCTTTCACATTTCATCGATCGGTTCATGACCGAACTCGAATCCGGCGAATTCGCCTCCCTCGGGGCGGTTGACTTCGATCTTCGATTCCTGGGCGCCGAGCGGCTCGCCGCCATCAACGACGGCCGCCATCAGATCTATCTGATGTTGAAGCGCATCCTTGCCTTGGGCATTACCGAAGGCACGTTCGACCCGAACACGGACACATCCTTTGCCACCAACAGCATTCTGTTGCTTATGAACAGCACTCAGAAGTGGCATAGGCCTAGCGGCAGGCGTCCGATTCGCCATGTCGCCGAGTGGTACAAGGGGTTCATCCTGGCCGGCCTGCGGAACTTGCCGCCGGGATAGTGGGAGGCAGATTCAACGCCGATCGCATCCGGCAGAGGTGACACATGGGCAGGTCTATCTGGACGAGACGAACCAGACAGAGAGGATTTGAGCGAGATGGCAACTTCGAATGGAAGTGCCAACGAGGAGTTCGGCCGTTGGCTGGACGACATCGCTTCGAGGACCCGGTTCGGGCGCGGTGATCGGGTAGGGACAGCCAATCTCATCGACGACGGAGCCCGACAACGTGCCGCAGTAGCGCTCATCGAGGGTGACTGTGTATCGTTGGCGCGGCCCATCATGGAGGCGGCGGAAGGTGTAGACGCCGAAGTAAAGGTCGAAGTCGGGTACGGTCAAATGGCGGCATTTGGCACTCTCACGCCCTTTGCCAAACCGCTTGACACCGGTTCGGACGTCACGCATGTCGCTGCGCATGGGATCGACCTCACCCATCTGGACGGGTTGAACCACATGGGACGCGGCGGAAGGTGGTACGGAGATTGCAGCGTCGATGATCCACATGCGCCAAGCGTGGCCCAACTGGCCAGCCACGTACTGTTTACGCGTGGTGTGATCGTGGATATTCCCGCGGTCCGCGGCACCGAGTGGGTCGAACCGACGGCTCCGGTCACCGGCGAGGACATTGATGCTGCCCTCAGCCGACAAGGTACTGAGTTCGTGGCTGGGGACGCTCTCATTCTCTATATGGGGCGCGACAGATTCGAGAGTGCCGGCAACACGGTCGACCTCGCAGCGGTGGCCGTTGGCGCCTCGACACCGGGAGCGGGTGAGGGGGCAGCACGTTGGATCGCCGACCATGACGTTTCCATAGTCGCGTGGGATTTCCTCGACGCTTTCACGGGCAGGGACACGGATCCGACATTCTGCGTACATCTCCTCATACCGGCCATCGGGCAAGTATTAGTCGACAACTGTCACCTTGGACCCGCAATCGATCGACTACGCAAAAACGGTCGGTCGGATGGAGCTCTTGTCGTCGCAACTCCGGCCATCCCTCGTGCGACCGGAGCCCTCGTTCAACCCTTGTTCATCCAATGAAGGGAGTCACACCGCTTCGAGCGCCTTGTGCGCTTCGGCTGGCCGCTGTTTCCGATGTACCGACACGTCGTTTTACCGATGTCTACTTGTTATGAGGAGTGGTGATGACGCAGCCAGCGGTCGAGGCTGAGATTGACCGGCCGACGATGATCAACGCAGCACAACGCTGGCTGCACGCGTTCCAGTCGGTAGTCAACGCGGGCGATGGCCGAGTATCCGATCTGTTCTGTTCCGACGGTTGGTGGCGCGACATCCTGGCCTTCACCTGGACGATTGTGACGTTCACGGGCAAGGAGCGCATCGACGTCGGAAGCTCGGATGCCCTTGCGCAATGGACGCTCAAGCCGTTCCGGTGTGAGATGGGGGAGTTGACGTGCCAATTCTCGACAAATTACGCAGAGCCCACTATCCAGGCCTCGTTCACCTTCGGATTGGGCGAGGGCAGAGGGCGGGGGCGTGGCCTCCTGCGGCTGCTGGCTTCGACCACTGATTCTGAGATCCCCACGGCGTGGGCCTTGCTCACCGTGCTCGAGGACATCGATCCCCAGGAACGACGGCCGTCCTCCGCCAGGCCAGACGCGCGGATCTTCGGAGGACCGAACTGGCTTGATCGCCGTGAGCGCGCACGCTCGTATGTCCATCACGACCCAACGGTCCTTATCGTCGGTGGGGGACAGGCCGGTCTCTCTGTGGCGGCCCGCCTCAAAGACCTCGAGATCGACGCGCTCATCATCGATCGGCACGAACGAATCGGGGACAATTGGCGCACGCGGTACCACGCCCTCGAGTTGCATAACGAGACCTGGGCCAATCATCTGCCGCTCGTGCCGTTCCCGGACTTCTGGCCTACGTACCTTTCGAAGGACAAGTTGGCCAACTGGTTCGAATCGTATGTGGAGACCCTCGAATTGAACTATTGGCCGGCCACGACCTTGCAATCGGGCGAATTCGACACGGGTGAGCACCGTTGGCTGGCCCAACTCCAAGGGGCCGACGGTGCCACCCGTGAGATCAGGCCCCGTCATATCGTGATGGCGACGGGCGTGAGCGGCATTCCCTACCTACCAGACATGCGCGGGCTCGATGAGTTTGCGGGACAGGTTCTGCATTCGACCTCCTATACGACGGGCAATCTGTATGCCGGCAAGGACGTCCTGGTTGTGGGCACGGGGAGTAGTGGCCATGACATAGCGCACGATCTTTACGCGGCCGGTGCCAATGTCACCCTGATGCAGCGGGGATCGACCTCAGTGGTCAGCCTCTATCCATCGGTGCAAATGTGGTCGGCCATATATCAAAAGGATAAGGACACCGATGAGAGCGATTTCCTCTCGCTCTCGTCCGCCTACCCGCTCATGGTCCAGTCGGCGCAAAAGCTCACGAAGATAGCCAATGAATACGATAAGGAGCTTATCGACGGCCTCCACGCCGTAGGCTTTCGAACGGACGTGGGCGATGACGCCACGGGCTGGCAGATGAAGTACTTCAGACGTGGCGGTGGCTACTACATCAATGTCGGATGCTCAGAACTCATAGTCGACGGCAAAATTGCGGTCGTGCAATACGACGACATCGCCGGGTTCGAAAGGGACGGGCTTCGTTTCATCGACGGCACGACGGAGCACTTCGACGCGTGCATCTTCGCGACCGGTTATCGGGACCAACAGGCCGGCGTCCGAGCACATTTCGGTGACGCCGTCGCGGAGAAGGTCGGCAGCATCTGGGGTTTCGATGAAAACGGCGAAACGAAGAACATCTGGAAGCCAACCCCACAAGAGTCCCTGTGGTTCGCCATGGGGAGTCTCACCGCATGTCGCATCTATTCAAAATTCCTGGCCCGGCAGATCTGGGCTGCTGAAACCGGCTTGCTTCCTCACGGCTGATCGAGTGGACGAGCAAGCCCGAGCGATGGGAAGAGAGGGAGGCTGGTACCTGACGAGTCTCGGCCACCGCCGCATAAACGGGTTGCTCGCCACGACCAAGTGCGAGGTGCGCCACCCTAGCTACTTCGAGCACCATCCACGCGACGTTTTCGGCGAGCATGTGTGGATCACGCCCTTCTGGGAGGATCGCGTTGCGAACTCATTGGTGACGTCCGGGCCGACCGGCTCTTGCTCGAGTCGGACTGGTCTTACCCTGAAGGAACACGCCAGCCATTGGATTTTCATATTTACCTTTCGTAGCTGGACCCAGCAAGAGTTCGAAAGATGCGTGTCGCCTGGTGAAGTGGAATTGGCGCGGCCAAGATACAACGAAAAGGGGTGTGAAGCGGATGAAACTCGAAGGTAAGCGAGTCGTGGTGACGGGTGCGGGTCAAGGTCTGGGCAAAGCGTATGCTGAGGCAATAGCGGCGCATGGAGCATCCGTCGTCCTGAACGACGTCAAGGCGGACAGCGTCGAAGAAGTGGCAGCGTCGATACGGCAGGCCGGGGGAACGGCCCAGACCGCAATAGGTTCGGTCGCCGACTGGGAGGACGCAGGCCGGGCGGTATCGCAATGCGTTCAGCAATTCGGCGGGATTGACGCGATAGTGAACAACGCCGGACTGCACACCACCAATGCATTTCTCGACGAAGATCCGGCCTTTGCCAAACGCCTGATTGAGGTAAACGTGGTCGGAAGTATATTTTGCAGCTTGCATGCCGCCCGTCGAATGGCCGAGCAAGGGTCGGGGGGTGTGATTCTCAACGTCTCCTCGGGGGCGGCGTCAGGACTTCCCATGATGGCGACGTACGGTGCCTCCAAAGGTGCCGTTGCATCACTCACGTGGAACTTGGCAGGCGAACTACGCGAACACGGGATCAGGGTCAATGCGATATCGCCGGCGGCGGTCACGGGCATGCTGGAGGCGAAGCGCAAGGTGAGCCCGAGCGTTGTGACGTGGGGTCCCGAGCTCATGACCCCGCTCGTGGTCTTCCTTTTGAGTGATCTCTCGCGAGAAATCACGGGACAGATCGTTCGGCAATGGGAAAACGAGGTTCACCTTATGAAGCATCACGGCCTCATGTCGCCTCGGGTGAGGAGGGACTCGTGGACTCCAGAGGAGTTCGCCGCCGTATTCGACTCGGAACTCAAAGAGCAACTCCAGCCCTATCAGCGGGACATGGAGGAATACTCTCCGTTGGCGTGACGGAAGGGATTCCGTTTAAGCGGGTTTGCCGACGCCGATAACCGTGATCGTCCACGTTCAACTCGACCGTGTGTAGCTCGCCAGCCGGCACGTCGATATTCGCTAGTGCCGTATGGTTCCGAGCACTTGTGCAGCTATCAGCGCTCCATCGTGGCCGGTTCCGTGCCGGAGCAGGTGATGGATGTCCCAGCTGAGATCGGTGCCAGTTCGACATTTCCCGGTCAGCAGCGGCCGAGAATCGCAGCGCTACGGCCAGCGGCCACGAGCACGTTCTGCGCCCCCTGAACCTGATTGCATGAGGTGCCTCGTAGTTGGCGAACGGCTTCCAAGATGTTGTTCATCCCGTGGATGTACGCCTCGCCGAGCAAGCCGCCGTGGGGATTGACCGGGATCGTGCCATCGAGGTCGATGTGTCCCTCGGCGATGAAGTCTCGGCTTTCGCCCGGTCCACAGAATCCATAGGCCTCGAGCTGGTAGAACACGACAGGGCTGCTGTTCTCGTAGATCATGGCGACGTCCATGTCGGCGGCGACGAGTCCTGTGGTCTGCCACAACCGCCGCGCAGTGTGTTCGGCCTCCACGAAGCGAGTGAGATCGTCGCCGTAGTAGTTGAAGGACATGTCGCCGTCGACGACGCTGCTCTGGGCCGCTCCTTCGATGGCCACGACCGGATGGCGCAGGTCCCGTGCCCGCTCTTCCGACGTCACCACGAGGGCCACGCCGCCGTCGCTTTCCTGACAACAGTCAAGGAGTCGCAGTACTGGTTCCACTATCCAACGTGACCGCTGGTGGTCATCGATTGTTATGGGGCGTCCGAAGAACCATGCTTTCGGGTTCGTCGCTGCGTTCCGGCGTGCGACGACAGAGTAAAGGCCGAAATCGGCGTTTGTCACCCCGTACGCGTGCATGTAGCGCTGGTACCACAGTGCGTACACCTGAGGTGGTGTCAACAAACCGTAGGGCTCGTGCAAATTCGTCCGGGCCGAAGGAAGCCGCTGCATGGGCTGTCCGAACCGGTGCCCGGAACGCTCATTGAAGGCCCGGTAGATCAGCACGGCCTCGGCGGCGCCACTCTTCACGGCCGCCGCCGCATGCTGGAGGGTCGCAGACGCTCCAGCGCCCCCGAATGGGGTGCGCGACGTCCACTTCAGGTCCTCGATGCCAAGACTGCGAATGAGGGCGAGTTCGTCATTTGTGTCGAGCGTGAAGGTCACCGTGCCTTCGATGTCCGCGGCGGTCAGCCCGGCATCATCGATCGCCGACTTCGCTGCCTCGCATGCCAGCTGCAACTCGCTGCGACCGGAGTTCTTGGAGAACTCGGTCTGCCCGATACCGACCACGGCAGCCCGCGGGCGCGCGGTCACCTCGACACGGGGCGGAACTGGGGAAGCCGGACCGAGTCAACGTCGACAAAGACCACTTCTACGGGCATGTCGTTGAGCACGCCGTCGGGTTCGCAGTCGATCAGGTTGGATACGAATCTCGGGCCTTCATCGAGATCGATGACCACTGCGATACGAGGGGCCTCATCGGGCTCGCTTGGATGGTGCGAGACGATCCAACTGTGCACGGTGCCGCGCCCCGACATCTGCCGCACCGACCACTCCAGTGATCCACATGTAGGGCACATGGGCGACGGTGGGTGCTGGAGCCGCCCGCACTGTGCACACTGGCGGAGGAGAAGGAGCCCTTCCTTCACGCCGTCCCAGAAGAACCGGTCCTCCTCCACCACGACCGGTGGTTCGACGCGCATTGTCTCAGATGTTCCAGACCCGCGCCGCGTTGGCATAACAGACGAGATCTCGGTCTTGCTCGGAGACGTCGGCGAAGATCCGTTCGATGGTCGGTCGCGAGTTCGGCCAGCTGGAAACCGGGTGGGGGTAGTCCGAGGACCACATGACGTTGTGAATCCCGAGACACTCGTGCGCCTGGCGGACGACGTTGGGCTCGTCGATGAACGTGAGATAGACGTTGCGGTGAAAGTAGTCGCTGGGAGCGTGCTTGAGACTTGGGAATTCGTACCCTTGTCGCGCCGCCATGTCGTCGGCCGTCGTGAGCCACCACGTCACCCAGCCGATGCCGGGCTCCACGAAGACCACCCTGAGGTGAGGATGCCGTTCGAGGATGCCCGTGAGGATCCACATGCCGAGTGCTTCCGCCGCGGACATCGGGACCATCGACGTGAAGATGGCGCGCTGGGGGGTCGGGTCCCGCCGGGCGAGGTCCTCCATGCTGAGCTTCAGCCCGATGTGGAGGCAGACCGGAAGGTCGGCGTCCTGGATTGCGCTCCACAGTGGGTCGTAACGACTGTCCCAGTAGTCCGGCTGCCCGAGCTCGGTGGGGAAGACAGGAAGCTGGAGCGACTTGCACCCGTTCGCAGCCGCCCAGCGCACCTCGTTGACCGCCAAATCGATGTCGTGAATGGGGATCTGGTACGAGACGATCAAACGCGTGGGGTCGACCGACGCGAATTCGGCCAGCGCGGTGTTGAAGGCGCGCGTGGCTTCGGCCGCCCCATCCTTGACCAGGTAGAGATAGCGGAAGGCGCTGACCTCGCAGTAGCTCGAGGAGGCCGCCACTCCGTCGGTGTCCATGTCCCTAAGGCGCTCCACCGGGTCCGTGTGGCCCGCCCGCCCGAACGCCGGGTGCCGCTCATTGCCCCCGAAGCCCTTGGTATGAGCCGGCGCGATGTTCTGCTGTTCGCGCCACCGCCGGTTGACCTCGACGTTGTTACGACCCCGCAACTCCGCTTCCACCTGGGCCACGGCAGCGTCGTAGCTGTCGTGGTGTTTGGGATGGAGGTGCCTCTTGACCTGATCCTGCGTCAGGTCGGCGTGATCGTCCGACGAGAACAGACGCTGAGGTTGGGCTGTGGGCATCGGGTACCTCCGGGGACATCTTCCTGGGATCTACGCAAGCGTAATCGACGTCGATATCAATTCGCTTGTACGCTCCGAAGCAATGCCTGGAGTGCTCGCCGGTGTCACCGTCCTGGATCTTTCGTGGGGTATGGCCGGACCGGTCGCCACCATGTTGTTGGCCGATCACGGCGCCGAGGTCACCCGGATCGAGCCTCCCGGTGGTGACCCGTTCCGGGCGTTCTCGGGGTCAACCGTGTGGGCGCGTGGCAAGCGCAGCGCCGTGCTCGATCTGACCGCGCCGAGTCAACGCGACGCATTCCTCGAGCTGGCCTCGCGTGCAGACGTGGTGGTGGAGAGCTTCGCCCCGGGCACGACGCGTCGCCTCGGTATCGACTACGAGACCCTGAATGCCGGCAATGAACGACTCGTGTATTGCTCGATCACCGGGTACGGCGCGGACGGGCGACTTGCCGACCGGCCGGGCTACGACATGTTGGTGGCGGCGCGCACGGGGCAGCAGTGGGAGCACCGTGGGGTTGTCGGCGGGACGATCGAGCGACTGGCCGGTGGGAAAGGGATCATGCCCGGGCTCGAGCCACCCGACGAGGAGAGCTGGGTCGGACCCCCCCGGGACGGTCCCCTCGCATCCGGCGTGCCGTGGGCGAGCATGGCCACCGCCTATCTGGCCACGCTGGCGATCAGCGCGGCGCTACGTGAACGCGAGCTGAGCGGCCGCGGACAGAAGGTTTCGACGTCCCATCTGCAAGGTGTCCTCGCCACCACGATCGGGCCCTGGCAGCGCACCGAGCGCTACCGAAGCGAGAACTATCAGTCGTGGCTAATCGATCCGCGCGCTCCGAAGGCGATCTACAAGGCTGCTGACGGGCGCTGGGTGCATCAGTGGGTCATCCTCCCGACGTTCGTCCTCGGCGTCTCCCAAGGCGACCGGCTCGAGCTGCCCTCCGCTGATAGCCAATGGCAGGTCGCCCGGCCAAGGGACACGCACCTGCGCATCGGCATGGCCGAAGAGAACATGGTCATCCTCCATGAGTTCGACCCCCAACTCCGTTCTGCCATCGCCAAGTTCCCGTCCGACGAGTGGGTCCGCATCGCGGCCGAGGTCGGCGTCCCCCTGCAGATAATCCGCTCGCCGGAGGAGGCATTGCTCGACGAACTGCTGGTGGCTGACGGGTGCGTCATAGAGGTGGAGCATCCCGATCATGGGCCTGTGCGCCAGGTCGGGCGCGTCTATGCGCTCTCGGCGTGCACGCCCGACCCGCCCGCGTCGCCGGCCACGACGGGGGCCCACACGCAGGAGGTGATGGCCAAGGCATCGTCGCCGGCGCCGGCGCGAGTGCCTGCGGCGGCGCGCTCCCGCCAGTCGCCCCCGCTGGACGGTATCCGCGTCCTTGACCTGGGGCTCGCCGTCGCCGGGCCCTTCGGCACCCAGCTCCTCGCCGACCTCGGCGCCGACGTCATCAAGGTCAACACACTGACGGACGGGTACTGGTTCGGGTCACACCTCGCCATGGCATGCAATCGGGGGAAGCGCAGCATCTCCCTCGACCTCAAGGATCCCGAGGGCTACGCCGCGTTGGAACGCCTCGTCCTCACCGCGGATGTCGTCCATCACAACATGCGCTATGACGCCGCCCAGCGGCTCGGCGTCGACTACGAGACGCTGAGGGCCTTAAAACCCGACCTCATCTACTGCCATACTCGTGGATTCGAGCACGGCCCCCGCGATGGCCTGCCGGGCAACGACCAGACTGGAGCCGCCCTGGCCGGCACCACCTTCCTCGATGGCGCCATCGAGAACGGCGGCCGCGGGCTATGGACCGTGTGCTCGCTCGGTGACACCGGATGCGGATTTCTCTCCGCCATCGCCACGGTGCAGGCCATTTATCACCGGGACCGCACCGGCGTGGGCCAGTTCATCGACACGTCGATCCTGTACGCCCACATGCTCAACACGTCGATGTCCTGGATCAGTACCGACGGGACGCGCTCGGGTGACCGACCAAGCCTCGACCAGATGCACTACGGATGGGGCCCGCTGTGGCGGCTCTACCGGACGAGCGATGGCTGGCTCTGCGTCGCAGTGATGACCTCGGCCCAATGGTCGACGTTGTGCGCGGTCATCGGTCAGCCAGAGCTGGCGGCCGACACCCGCTTCGCCGATCCGTCGGCACGAAGGGCGAATGCCGATGTCCTGGCCTCCCAACTCGAGCAGGCGTTCGGCCAGCGAACCGCTGCCGAGTGGTTCACGTTGCTGGACGTGTCCGGTGTGCCGTGCGAGGTGTCCGACCCCGACTTCGTCATGACGCTCTTCGACGACCCCGAACTTCGTGAGAAGGGCTGGGTCACATCGTACGAGCATTCCTCGGTCGGTCACATGGACGTCTTCGGACTGCTGTGCGATTTCGAACGTACTCCGGGCGTTGTCCAAGGACCGGCCCCCATGGTCGGACAGCACTCGCGTGAGATTCTGCGAGGGCTCGGTTACGCCGACGGCGACATTGATGGGCTCGTCAGCCAAGGAGTGGTGCTCGAGATCAACAGTCTGACGGTCAGGGGGGCTTCCTGAGCTCAGAACAACTTACCCATGCCGAACAGGGGTGGGGCTGGATGGCCCGCGAGCCGACTGGCTCCCCCACCCTTTTGGTGAACGACACCGGGAGTGTGTGCTTGGGGGCGGGACGCCACTCTTGCCTGAGACGAGAACGAACTGAAGGGGGAACGTGCGCGCCGCCATGCTGACGGAGGATCATTCATTCGACGTTGTCGACGTACCGGACCCGACACCGGGTGCCGGCGAGTTGTTGCTGCGTGTGCGGGCATGCGGGATCTGCGGATCGGATCTGAAGACGTCCACGCGCTTCGGTGCCGGTTCTATTCTGGGCCACGAGTTCTGCGGCGAGATCGCCGCCATTGGTCCTCATGTCCTTGGACAGTGGCGTGAAGGCCAACTTGTCGCCGCTATGCCCCTGAGCTCATGCGGTTGGTGCCTGTGGTGTTTGGGGGGAGAACCATCCCACTGCGAGGACGTGGATCTGTTCGGTCTGGGGGGCACGCCAGGCGCCTTCGCGGAGTACATACGGGTCTCCGCCGCTACAGCGGTCGCGCTCGAACCGGGCATGGGCGACCTCGGCGCGCTCGTCGAGCCGCTCGCCGTCGGACTCCACACTGTGATGGAAGCCGACCTTCGACTGGGCGATCGCGTACTCGTCATCGGAGGAGGCAATGTTGGCGCCGCCGTGAGCACCTGGGCCCGGCGCCTGGGTTCCAAAGAAGTCCTCGTCAGTGACCCATCTGCCTCGCGTCGAGATAGGTCCGGGCGCTTCGGGGCTACCGCCGTGCACGACCCGGCAGAGGGCCCGCCGCCATCGGGATTCGACATCGTGTTCGAATGCGTTGGAGTTCCCGGAATGGTGCAGGCCGCCATTGACGCCGCGAACGTTCGAGGCCGTGTCGTGATCGCTGGTGTCTGCCTTGAGCCGGATCGGATCCTTCCGATCACGGCAGTGACGAGAGAAGTTCAGTTGCGTTTCGCTGTCTATTACCGACCCAGTGAGTTCCGTGCCGCGGCGGCGCTGCTCGGTGCAGGTGGGATTGACGGCAGCGCCTTTGTCACCAGTGCGGTGGGCCTGCATGGCGTCAATGACGCATTCGAGCGGCTGTTGTCGAGCACCTTGGCTGGTAAGGTCTTAGTGACGCCCGCTGCTGATTGAAGTTGCTTCTTCGGCGGCAACGATCGACCGAGCGCTCGCTAGACTGTCGGACACAGCCTCGCGCTGGAGGAAGGGGACCATGGCCACCATCGAACCGTCAGATGGCGGCCAGTTCGACCACCACTCACCAGAACATGCAACCGACCCGGTCACGGCGTACCGCCGGTTACGGGAAGGGCCCGGCTTCGCCCGCAGCTGCCTCCACGGAGGATTCACCGTCCTGTGCCGGTACGACGACGTGGTCGCAGTAGCGCGCGACCACGAACATTTCTCGAATGCACTCGAGGTCGCGGGCGGTTTCAAGGGCGGCGTCACGCTTCCCCACAATCCCGCCGCGAGCCGAATGTCCTTCTCCGAGATGGACCCTCCCGAATGGAACTCGATGCGCCGCCTCTTGAATCCAACGCTCAGCGCAGAAGCGGTCGCCCGATTCGTCCCTCAGATACGGGCAGTGACGAACGCCTTCATCGACAGGTTCGTGGAGTCGGGTGAATGCGATCTCGTCCTGGATCTTTGCAGCCCGGTTCCGGCTGTAGTGACCCTCCGATACCTCGGACTCCCGACCGATGAGTGGGAGCGGTACGCGGTGCCGATCCATTCCTCGGTGTACACGCCACGCGAGCCCGGGCATCCGGCTTTCGAGCACCTCAATCAGCAGTTCACGTGGATCTTTGACAGGCTGAGGTCCGAGATCGCCGACCGCCACTCGTCACCTCGAGAAGACGACCTCATCACCGGCCTGCTCGGTGCCGGTCTCGATGACGGTCTCGTCTTCGAGACCGTCTACACGATGCTGGCCGCCGGAGTCGACACGTCGACATCTGTCCTCTCGGCCGCCTTGTTGCACTTGAGTCAGCACACAGGACAAAAGCAAGCCTTAATCGACAAGCCGGAACTGCTCGACCCCGCAACCGACGAGTTCCTCCGCTTCTATGCCCCGGCGCAGGCCACAGCCCGGACCGCCATCGCCGAGAGCGAGGTGGCCGGCATCCGATTCCATCCCGGCGACCGCATCCTGCTCGCGTGGGCCTCCGCCAACCGAGACGCTGATCACTTCGACGAGCCGGATACATTCCGGGTCGACCGCGAGCCGAACCGGCACGTCACTTTCGCCCATGGCATCCACCGCTGCATTGGAGCCCCCCTGGCCCGCCAGGAGCTCAAGGTAATCCTGGCGGAGGTCTTACGACGGATCCCCGACTACGAGGTGGATGCGGTCCGTGCACCCACCTACCCTGACCTCGGTCTCATGTTCGGGTATCAGACCATGCCCGCGGCGTTCTCCCCGGGGCCGGTCGAGGGAGCCTCACTCTGAGACCACGCTCCCTTCGTCTCGGCCGGCGTTCACTTGCGTGCTCATTGCTGTTGGTGCAGAGCCAGGCCCGGGCGTAGCCCGTGGCACTTCCCCGATCGTCCCGAGAGCGAGAGCATGATGACCGCTGCCGTCAAGTCCGTGCCGCCGAAGGCGGTATTCGCGGTGAGATCTCCGGGGATCGGGCGGACGCGCCGGGGTGGACCGCGGCAGCCGACTGTCGCCATCGATGGCTCGGTCTGGCCGCGATACCGAGACGGTTGCCGCAAATCCACTAACCACCCCGACCAAACGATGGAAGCGCGTGATTCAGGGAGGTAGCGATGGCCTTTGGTTTCGTACCAAGCGATGAGGTTTCGGCGATACGTCGCCGTCTCGCGCATCCCATCATCGACGCTGACGGCCACCTCGTCGAGTTCATGCCGATGGTTATCGATTGCATGCGCGAGGTCGCCGGAAGCGCCGTGGCGGAACGGTTCATCCGGTATCGGCGCTCGCCGTTCACCTCGGGCGGGGGATATCTACCAACGCGGGTGTTCTTCGGCAACCCGCTTGGACTTGACCGAATGACCGTCTTGCTGCCCAAGCTGTTCTACCAGCGGCTGGACGAGATCGGCATCGATTTTGCGCTGCTCTACCCGACCTCGGGGCTCTCTGTCTTGAGCAATCCCGACGATGAGCTTCGCCAGGCCGCGGCTCGAGCGCTGAACCTGTACTACGCACGGGTCTTTGCCGATTACCGCGACCGTCTCGAGCCGGTCGCCGTCATCCCCACATTCACCCCCGAGGAGGCGGTGGCCGAGCTCGACTACGCCGTTGGCGTCCTGAAGTTCAAGGCCGTGGTCATGACCGGTGTGGTGCCACGGACCGTCCGACCGGACGGATCCACCGCCTCTTGGATCGACACCCTGGGTCATGACAGCCTCCACGACTACGAGCCGCTGTGGAATCGGTGCGTAGAGCTCGGGGTCGTGCCGTCGTTTCATGGAATCGGCTACGGGTGGGGTAGCCGGGTGTCGCCCCGGAATTACGTCTACAACCATTTGGGCAACTTCGCGTCCGCCCAAGAGGCGGTTTGCCGCTCACTCGTCATGGGAGGGGTGCCCGTGCGCCACCCCGAGCTGCGCCTCTCCTTTCTCGAAGGGGGCGTGTCCTGGGCGGCTCAGCTCTATGCCGACATGCTCGGCCACTACGAAAAGCGCAACAGGGATGCCGTCCAGATGTTCAACCCCGCCCGCTTCGACGTCGAGGAGGCGGGCGCAATTTTCGCCGAGTTCGCCAACGGCCCGCTCCGGGCCTACGAGCGTCGCGTCGAAGAGGGGGCGAGACCGTTGGGCGATCCCCTGGCCTCGCTCTACGGCATCGACGACTTCGCCGAATCCGGGTTCACGGGTCCGGAGGACATCGTGAACGTCTTCACGCGCCAGCTCGGTTTCGGCTGCGAGGCCGACGACCCGATGAATGCGCTCGCGTTCAATAACAAGATGCTCCCCCACGGCGCCCGGTTGAATGCCATGTTCGCTTCGGACATCGGCCATTGGGACGTGCCGGACGTCCGCGGCGTACTGCCCGAGGCATGGGAGCTCGTCGAGGACGGTCATCTCAGCGAACGCGACTTCGCCCAGTTCGCCTGCGGGAATGTGGTGCGGATGCTCACGAGCATGAACCCCCGCTTCTTCGAGGGTACTGCGGTGGCCGACGCCGTCCGTCCCTACCTCGGCGCATCGGGCTGACTCACGCCGATCCGGCAGGCACATCGTCAGGAAGGTAGGAAGGCCGCCTGCAATCGTAAGCCGCCGACCTTGCGACACGGCAAAGCCGTGATCCCAGAGGACTCACCACCCCTCCCGAAGGTATTGGTGAGAAACTGGCTTCCATGACAGCAGCGCCTCTGCTCCGCTCGTTCCTCTACGTCCCCGGAGATCGTGCTGACCGCGTGGCCAAGGCGCTCGACGCCGGTGCCGACGCGATCCTGATCGACCTCGAGGACTCGGTTGCACTCTCGGCCAAGGAGGCCGCTCGCCTCGTGGCCGTCGGCTGCCTGCGCAGCCGATCCGGTGAAGGACCCGCTGTGTGGGTCCGGATCAACGCCGGTGAGATCGGTCGGGCCGACGCCGCCACTCTCGCCACCCAGTCTGCGCATCTCGGTGGAATGGTCCTGGCCAAGTGTGACGACCTGCACTGGCTCGACGAGATTGCCTCGATGATCCACCCGTCGATCCCTCTCTCACCACTGATCGAGTCCGCACTGGGCCTCCGGCGGCTCGATGCGTTGTGTGCCCACCCCCGGGTGACGCAGTGCCACGTAGGCGAAATCGACTTGCTGGCCGAGTTGGGGGCGCAGGCCGACGCCGCACCTCAGTTGCTGGGCTACGCACAGGCCGAGATCCTCTTTGCATCGGCGGCCGCCGGCATCCTTCCTCCGATCGCCGGGGTCTACCCGGCCTTCGGCGACCTCGAGGGGTTCGCCGCCGACTCGGCCCGCCTGGCGCACCTCGGCTTCGCCGGGCGCCCGGCGATTCATCCCACCCAGGTGCCAGTGATCAACGCCGCCTTCCGCCCTTCCGCCGATGATCTCGCGGCGGCGGCAACGTTCGTCGCGTCGTACGACGCGGCGCTAGCACGCGGGCAGGGCGCGGTGACCGACGAACGGGGGACGATGGTCGACGAGGCGGTCGTCCGGCGTGCCCGGCTGCTCCTCGCCGGCCAGCGAGAAGGGGAGGGATGGACGAAATGAATGGCGAGCTGATGGGTGTACTGGACGGGCTGCGGGTCGTTGAAGGGTCAGCCTTCGTAGCCGCACCGCTCGGCGGCATGACGCTGGCCCAGCTGGGCGCCGACGTCATCCGATTCGACGCCATCGGCGGTGGCATCGACTTCCACCGCTGGCCGGTGACCCCGGCTGGCACCAGCCTGTTCTGGGCCGGGATGAACAAGGGCAAGCGCTCGCTGGCTGTCGACGTACGCCGACCTGAGGGCCAGGAGCTCGTCACTGCGCTGATCTGCGGAGAAGGCGGCGACGCTGGCATCTTCTTGTCCAACTTCCCCGCCACCGGGTGGCTGTCGGACGACCGCCTGCGCGCCAAACGAAGCGACCTGATCTACGTCAACATCATCGGCAACCCCGACGGGTCCACTGCCGTGGACTACACGGTGAACCCCTCGTCGGGCTTCGCCTACGCCACCGGGCCGGCCGGCTCGTCGAACCCGACCAACCACGTCCTGCCCGCATGGGACGTGGCCACCGGGCTCACGGCCGCCACCAGCCTGCTGGCCGCCGATCGACTCCGAACCCGCACCGGACGCGGCGGGCTGGTCACGATCTCCTTGGCCGATGTGGCCTTCGCCATGGTGGCCAACCTCGGCTACGTGGCCCAGGCCCAGGTGCTCCATGAAGGTCGACCGCCCATCGGCAACGACATGTACGGTGCCTTCGGCCGCGACTTCCCCACATCGGACGACCGGCGCGTCATGGTCGTGGCGATCAGCCTGCGGCAGTGGCAGGCGCTGGCACGCGCCACCGAGATCGAACCCCACCTGCCCGCCATCGAGACGGCGCTCGGGCTCGACTTCTGCCTGGAGGGCGACCGGTTCGCGGGCCGGGACGCGCTGGCCGCGCACATCGCCCCCTGGGTGGCCAAGCGCACCTTGGCCGAGGTGGCCGACGTGTTCGACAGCCACGGCGTGTGCTGGGGGGCCTACCAGACGTTCACCCAACTGGTGGAGGAGGACTGGCGGTGCAGCGAGGCCAACCCGATGTTCAGTGATATCGAGCAGCCGGGTATCGGGATGCTGCGCATCCCCGGGACCCCGGCCGCCTTCAGAGCCTCGCCGCGCCGAGCGCCACTGCCCGCCCCGTTGTTGGGCGAGCACACCGATGAGATCCTCGCCGAGATGTTGGGCCTCAGCTCGGCCGAGATCGGTGCCCTGCATGATGCCGGTATCGTCGCCGGCCCGACGCCAGTCGAATGAGCGAGCTCACCCTCGTCGACCTGGGGCTGACGAGTGACCAGACCTCCGTGCTTCCCGCCGAGCACGCCCACATGCTGGCAGCGACCCTCGACGTAGTCTTCGAGCCGACCCTGGCGCTGCCGCTCTTGTGGCACTGGGCCTACTTCAACCCTGTCGTGGGGACCGCCGGATTGGGTCCCGACGGCCATCCCCGGCGGGAGAATCCCCTCCTCGTCGACTTTCCCCGCCGGATGTGGGTCGGCGGAGAGGTCCGCACCGAGGCGCCCCTACGGACGGGCGTCGCCTCGGTGCGCCGCACGCGGTTGCTTAACCACGCCCGCAAACAGGGCTCCACCGGTGAGCTGCTGGTCGTGACTCTGGAGCACACCGTTGTCCAGGGCGGTCGCACCGCCGTCGTCGAACGCCAGGACGTCATCTACCGGCCGGCGGGAGGCGTCACGCCGCCGACGGGCCCTGCGGTCGTGCCGGCCCCGCCGGACGGGTGGCGAGAGACCGTTCTGCCCACCACGGCGCTGCTCTTCCGATTTTCCGCGGTGACGTTCAACAGCCACCGAATCCATTACGACCGCGACTACGCAACAGGTGTCGAAGGATACCCGGGCCTCGTCGTGCACGGCCCGCTTACCGCGATGCTGCTCGCCGCATCAGCATCACGCCACCTCGGCAAGCCACTGGGCTCGTTTTCCTACCGGGCCTCGAGCCCGTTTTTCGTCGATCAACCTGTGCGCATCGATGGCCATCTCGCCGCGAGCCCGGATGGCGAGACGGCGACGATGACCGCCACCAGACTTGATGGTGTCGTCGGCATGACAGCAACCGCCCGCACATCGTGCTGAACGCAATCGCAATCAGCCACGTCTGCATCGGCATCGGCATCGGCCGCCAACTAATGTGCCCTCTTGTCCACGACGTCCACCGCACGAGTAGTGAGGAGGAAGGGCAATGGAGACGGGACCACTTCGGCTCGGGGCCTGGCCCGTCGCGGGGAGGGTCGGCGCCGTAGTGAGGACCATCGACCTCAGCGACGGATTGAGCGACGAGCAGGTGAACGACCTGCACCACCTTCTCGCCGAGCGTGGCGTCGTGTTCTTCGCAGCGCAGAAGATGGGGCCCGACGGCCACCGTGACTTCGCCCGGCTGCTTGGCGACATTCGCATGCCACCTGACTTCTTCCCGAGCCTCCGAGACGATGGATACCCCGACATCGGCGTAATTGTTTCGGAGGGCGGCGGAGGAAGAGGTGCAGGTACCTGGCACACCGACGTCCCCTGGGCGCCCAACCCGCCGCGCTACTCGATACTGCACTTCCAGGAAGGCCCCGCTGGCGGCGGAGACACAATGTGGGCGAGTCAGATCGCGGCGTATCAACGGCTCTCGCCGCCAATGCGCGAGTTCATCACGCCCCTGACCGCCGAATTCAAACGGATCTCGAGAATTGAGGATCGTTCGGCGATCCATCCCCTCGTGCAGCGCCATCCCGTCAGCGGGGAACTTGCGTTGTATCTGTCCCCCTCGAATACGACGCGAATCATCGAGCTCGAACCGAACGAGAGCGATGCGGTCCTCGCTTTGCTCTTCACTACGGTTCTTCGACCCGAGTCCACCTGCCGATGGAAGTGGAGTCCCGGCGACATAGGAATCTGGGACAACCACTTCGTGCTCCACCACGCCATCGACGACTACGGCGACGAGCGACGCGTGATCCACCGCATTGAGATCGAGGGTGAGCCGCTGATCCCCGCGACCGCCTGACCTGCACCGCGTCACGCAGACGGCACCGACCGGCCGTCGTGGTCAGGTGGAGCTTGGCGGTTCGGATCTACCCCCGTGAGTCGATGATGCCCGCCAGTTCCAGCAACCGCGACGGAGGCAGGTGTTGCTCCCGGATGCGCACCCCGAGCGGCACCAGGGCGTCCTCGATCGCGTTGGTGAGCGTCGCCGGGGCGACAACCGCCCCTGCTTCACCTACCCCCCGGAAATCAACGCCCCCCGTCGGTTCTGTCTCCAGATGCTCGATCTCGATCGTCGGAATTTCAGCTGCCGTGGGGACGAGATAGTCCATGAACGTCGTGGCGAGAGGCTGGCCCGTCTCGTCGTACGCCGAGTGTTCGTACAGCACGCCTCCGATCCCCTGCGCTACGCCGCCCCGGATCTGTCCTTCGACCACCGCCGGATTGATGACTCGCCCACAATCAGCGACCGCAATCCAGCGCAGGATCGAAACGGCGCCTGTCTCGATGTCGACCTCGACGCAACAAATGTGTGTGCCACCCGACCAGCCGCTGCCGGTGATGTCCGCGCCGGTGTAGATCTCACTCGCCTCGAGGAACCCGTCGGTGCCGGCGGGGAAGGTCGTAGGCGACATGTACGCCTGCCTCGCTATTTGGGCCAGGGGAAGCGACTTTTGAGGTACCCCTTTGGGGCTGATGACCCCGTCGGCGATATCGAGGTCCTCCGGGCTGATCTCGAGCATCTCCGCCGCGATGGCCAGCACCTTGTCCTTCACCGCGCGCGTGGTGTGGAGAACGGCGCCACTCGCCCAGGTGGCGGACCGGCTCCCACCGGTTCCGATGAGGCTGAACGGTGTGAGCTGGGTGTCGCCGTGGATGACCCGCACGTGTTCGAATGGCACGCCCATCTCGTCGGCCGCAATCTGCGCCAGCGTCGTCTCATGGCCCTGGCCGTGTGGAGCCTGAGCGGTGATGACGAGGAGGTGACCGTCCGCCTCGAGGCGGATCCGCGCCCTCTCGTTGGAAAAAGGCCCGCCCCGCATGTCGGCCGGACCGGGCGCCCCTTCGATGAACGTGGCGAAACCGATCCCCAGGTAGCGACCTGCGGCCCTCGCTATGACCTGGTCGGCTCGGAAATCGTCATAACCGACCAGTTCCAAGGCCCGATCGAATGACCGACGCGACGACACGTCGGCCAAACTCGCACCTGTGATAAGGCGATCATCGGCGTCCCCGTTCACCATGTTCTTGCGACGGATGTCCGCCGGGTCGAGGCCGAGCTCCCGCGCTATCACGTCGAGAAAACGCTCTCGAACCCATGTCTCCACCTCCCATGGGCCCCGATACGCGACGTAGCAGCACTTGTTGGTGGCAACCACCGTTCCGTCGAAGGAATAACCTTTTACACGGTAAGGACCAGGAAACAAGTGGCTGATCGTGCCCGTGAACAGTGAGGCTGGAAAAGGCACCCCCGGATAGGCGCCTTGGTCCATGACCAGCTTGACCCGTAGGCCGAGCAAGGTCCCGTCCTCCTTTACCGCTCCCTCGATCTCGACTGTCTCCTGCCTGGCCTGACCCGACGCCAAGAGATGCTCGTTGCGGTCCTCTATCCATTTCACCGGCCGTCCGAGAACCTTGCTGACGGCGGCAAGGGCTACGTCCTCCCGGTGCACATAGCCCTTTAGGCCGAACGCCCCGCCCACGTCACCGCAAAGGACGCGCATCCGTTCCATCGGGATGCCGACCAAACTCGAGAGGAAATGCCGAAGTCCTTGCGGCGACTGGGTGGATGCATGGTAGGTGAACTCGCCCGACCCGGCATCGTAGGAAGCCACCGCTCCCCGCGTCTCCATCGGCACATTGGCATGCCGGTGCTGGCTGAACGTTCCGCGTACTACCCGATCCGCGTCTCGGAACGCGCCGTCGAGATCGCCGTATGTTTTGGCGACACGGTAGACGACATTGTCGTCGAGGTCTTCGAACAAGGTGGTTCCCGACGGATCCAGTGCCGCCTCGTAGGTTGCCACCGGCGGAAGAGGGTCGTACTCCACGCCGATCAGCTCAGTGGCGTCCTCGGCGAGGGCCCGGCTCTCGGCCACCACGACGGCCACCGGGTCCCCCACAAAACGCACCCTGTCGGTGGCGAGGGCGTAGAACTCCGGCGTCTTCAAACCGGGCATCTGAATGCCGCCCTCGATCGGCTTGGTCAACGCCTTGATGTCCTGGCCGGTGAAGACGGCCACGACGCCGGGGGAAAGGCGCGCCTCCGCGACCTCGATGCCGACGATCAACGCGTGCGCGTCCGAGCTGCGCAGGAAGGCGGCGTGCAACATGTCCGGCAGTTGCACATCATCGACGTAGTGACCCCGACCGGTCAGGATGCGGCGGTCTTCGACCCGCTGAACTCTGGCTCCCACGTACCTCACGGCATAGCGTCTTCGGCCGCGGGGCTGCCCTCGGGAATTGTGTCGGTCCCCGTCGACGACTGTCCCCGAGCCACCTTCTCGACCGCCAGAAGGACGCCGTCGACAATCGATTGGTAGCCGGTACATCGGCACAAGTTCCCCGAGAGATGCTCGCGTAACTCCCTCTCGCCGAAGGGCAGGCCCTCGTTGAGCAGCTCCATCGCCGTCATCATGAAACCCGGGGTGCAGAACCCACACTGGAAACTGTGGCTCTCGCGAAAGGCCTCCTGCAGGGGGTGGAGCTTCCCCTCGAATTCGAGACCCTCAATGGTGGTCACTTCTGCTCCCTTGGCCTGTACGGCAAGCATGAGACAGGATCGAACGGCCACACCGTCTGCCAGGACGGTGCAGGCACCGCAGACTCCGTGCTCGCAGCCAATATGGGTCCCGGTCAGATGAAGATCCTCCCGGAGAAAGTCGACCAACGTCTTGCGGGGTTCGGTGAGCGCCTCCCGGACTCTCCCGTTGACGGTCAGCCGCACAATCTCGCTTGTCATGCGACGCTCACCGCACGATCGTACGCTTCGTGGAGCGATCGACGGGCCAGGACCCGAGCCAGCTGCCGCCGGTAAGCCGCCGAGCCGTGCAGATCAGACGGGGGGTCGATGTCCGCCGCGGCCTTCTCTGCTGCGGTCGCCCACAGTTCGGGAGATGGTATCTCTCCGACCATGGCGCGTTCGGCTTCCACCGCACGCACCGGAGTGCCCCCGACTCCGGAGAAGACGAGGGTGGCGTCCCGGACCCGGCCATCGGGTCCCAGGCCGACCACCGTCGCCGCGCCGCAGATGGCGAAGTCGCCGCTCCGTCGGCTGAACTCATTGAAGGCCCAGCCGGTCAACGCCGGAAGCGGCGGGAAGCGGGTTGCGATGAGAAGTTCATCGGGTTCGAGCGTCGTCGTGAGGAATCCCTGCAAGAAGGACTCTGCGGCGATGACCCGTGTCCCTCGTCTACTTTGCGCCACGACCTGCCCATGAAGTGCGGTGAGCACGGTTGGCAATTCAGCGGCCGGGTCGGCGTGAGCGAGACTGCCACCGACGGTCCCCCGGTTCCGAATGGCGGTGTGACCGACGAAGCGCAGGGCAGCCGCCACCAAAGGGGCCTCGGCCCCGACCACGACGGAGCGCTCCGCCTCCCTATGGCGCACCATCGCGCCAATCTCGAGTCCCGTCCCATCACGTATGTAGGACAGCTCTGAGATGGCATTGATATCGATGAGGTGGGCGGGTCGAGCGAGCCGGAAACTGAGCAACGGCACGAGGCTCTGTCCTCCGGCCAGCACCTTTGCCTCGTCGCCCCACTCAGCAAGGAGCCCGACGACCTCTTCTACAGAACCCGCGAGGTGGTGTTCGAACGGCGGTAATTTCATGTTCCTCCGTGCATCAGGAAGACTCCTCGTCGAAGACCGTTGTCGTTCCGACCCTCAAGAGTGTGATGTGGGCGAACTCGTGGCCAGGTACCGCGCCGTGCCAATGCGGTACGTCCCCCGGGCTGACGATGACGTCGCCCGGCCCAACGCGTACTTCCTCCTCCTTGGTGGCGACAACACCTTCTCCACTCGTCACGATGAGGATCTGATCGCTTGAATGCGTGTGGAACCGATTCCGCACCCCGTCCGGAAAGTGCACGACGCCGACGTTCCACCCCTCCTCGGGACGATGAGAGCGCATCCGTACCGGACCGGTGAAGCTTGGACTGTCTATTGTCTCTTCACTGAGCTCATTGGTTCGCACTACGTCCATCTGTCGCCTCCGATCATTGAGCTACTGGTACTCCAGCGCCACCGTAGTGGCGAGCCCGGTCGTCACGGTACCTCCTCCGCTCCGATTGAAGTCACCGTGGGCTGCTTTCGCGTGACCTTCGTCGAAGAACCGGGCCAGTCCCACGAACATCGCGCGATCAAGGGCCGAGCGGCCCAACCCGAGCGATGGTCGAAGCCAGGGTCCACCGGTGCGGGGAGACGACATCAGCGGTCAGCCGAGGGCTCCCATGGGGACGTGTCAACTCCGTGCCGCTTGATGGACTGAAGAATACTGCTCGGTGAGAGAGGCCCGGTGTACCAGTCGCGTTCCCACACGCGGTGATTGGCGGCCACTTGGACGAACGCGTGCGCCTGCTCGAGAGTGAACAGGACCCCGCGACGGCTGAGCTTGGCTTCGTACCGTTTCGCGTGCTCCGCGTCCATCACGAAGTTCATTGAGTCGCACATCATCCACACCGAGGGGATCGCCCAGTCATCAGGATGCTGGCTCACATGGACCAACGGATTTTGCGGGTTGGCGCTCAAGAGCTCACCATTGCGCCACACCATGGTCACGGAGTCAAGGCAACAGGCGCAGTAAGACTCGATGGTGATCTCGCGGTCGTTGAGCTTGGGCGTCCGGGAGACCGCCACCGATTCCATTGCGCAGCCGCAATACGCGAAGAAGCCACCGTCCACCCAGATCTGTACCTGCGTCGTCACCGCGCTAAACGGCGGGCACTTGATCATGCAGAGGTTCTGGGTGGTCAGATCAAAAACGATCTCGCCAAAGTTAAGTTCCTTGTAGGCCGCGATGATGTCCTCGCGGGACAGCCCGACCCCCTCGTGGGTATCGCGCAGGTTAGGTCCGTGACCGTGTGTGGACCAAAAGTCGTACAGGAAAGCGCGTACCTTCAGCGCGCTCTCGCTATAGGTGAACCGGGGAACGTTCTGCTGGCTCGTCACCACTACCTCCTGCATCCGTCGGCGACCCGGGGCGAGACGAATTGCACCGCCTCAGGCAACCTCCTGTCACTGTACCTTCGGGCGCCAGACGGGCGATTCCATTCCAACGACGCCAGACGCGTCATGGGCAACCGGACGGTCTCGAGCGGCCACGGGTCGAATGGGGACGATTCGGTCTCCTCCGCAATGATCTCCGGCCAGCGGGGTTGCCACCGTCACCGTATCGACATCGATGTCACGAATGGAGCAATATGGCAGTCACAGCGCAAGGGGTCTCGTTGCGTCGCCACTCGGGAGGTTACCGACATGTCAGCATCTCAACAGCCTCAGCTCTTGACCGACGACCTCGTCTTTGGCGAGGGCCCGCGCTGGCGGGATGGTCTCCTGTGGTTTTCGGACATGCACGGCGAGTCCGTATGGACCGTCGATCTGTCCGGCAATCGAACCAAAGCGGTTGACCTTCCCGGCCGACGGCCTTCGGGCCTCGGATTTCTCCCGAATGGTGATCTGCTGATCGTCTCGATGCTCGAAGCGGAGGTCCTCCGCTGGGATGGCGCAGATCTGACGACGTACGCCGACCTGGCATCCCTCTTCGTAGATGGGTGCAATGACATGGTCGTCGACCAGCACGGCCGCGCCTATGTCGGTTCTTTTCCTTCGGTTACGCCCCCCGGCGGGCGGCTCGTCGCAGTCGATCCGGATGGCTCGGCGCGAATCGTTGCAGAAGACGTTGTCATTCCCAATGGTTCGGTCATCACCCCAGGAGGAGCGACGCTCATTGTGGCTGAATCGCTCGGACGACGCCTTACGGCCTTCGACATCGAACCCAACGGAGATCTCTCAAACCGGCGCGTCTACGCCGATTGCCCGAACCGCGGTCCCGATGGCATCTGTCTGGACGAAGAGGGCGCCGTGTGGGCCGCCATGCCTTTGGCTCGGGAATTTCAACGAATAATGCCTGGTGGAGAGGTTGTTGACTCGGTCTCAATTGACAGGCGTATGGGCATTGCGTGCACGCTTGGGGGCGTGGATCGCAAAACGCTTTTTCTCTTGACTGCCCTGGACCATGATCCAGTCGCCCTCACCGGCACCCGAGAAGGGCAGATTCATACGATGACCGTTGCGGTCCCGGGAGCGGGAATTCCGTAAGACGACACCACACTGGAGAGTCAGGGCAATGATTCTCGCTCGCTCGCCGTGAGAGCCCGAAGCGATTCGTTCCGACGAGGGCGCCAGTAGACGGTATCGGCGTTCCACGCTTCCTTTCGGAGGCGAGTCTTGTCAATCTTCAGGCTCGCCAGCTTCGGGAGATCTCCGCTCACACGGACGAAATCCGGCACCCATTTCGGCCCCAGATCCGATTGCGCTTTCAGGAATCTGTCAAAGGCCTCGACGTCGAATTGCTCTGGATCATTTAGTTCGAGGGCCGTCATGACTCGATCGCCTGCGAGTGCGTCGGGCACCGCATAGACCACCACTCCCCGGGCCGCCTCGAAGCGCGAGAGAATGGTTTCGACGACTCCTGCCGAGAAATTTTCGCCATCGACTCGTAGCCACTCATTCGATCGACCGGCAAAATAAAACCATCCTTCAACGTCCCTATACGCCAAATCACCAGACCAGTACATACCGTCGCGGAACCGCTGCGTCGTCGCCTCTTCATTCTTGTAGTACCCCTCGAATCCCTCGCCGGGATTGAGGTTCACCAACTCACCGGTCGCACGTTCGAGATTGAGTATGGCTCCGTCTGCTCGGAACTCAGCGCGGGGGCATTCCATTTCGGTCGCTGGATCAAGAACCACGATCTGTTCGTCGGCAGTTCCCAGCGCGCCAGAGGGCATTGAGGGGTCGCGGCGTATGATTATCACGCCCTCAGTCGACCCGTAACTGTCACGTACCTGGCACCCGAAGCGCGCGGCGAACGCTGTGATGTCGCCGAGCGACGCTTCGTTCCCTATGGCCAGCCGCAACGGGCTATCCCAGTCCGAATCTTGTTCGGGCACGGCCAGCATGTAGTTGAGAACCTTGCCGGTGTACGTCATCACCGAGGCGCCGATGCGCCGGATATCACCAAGCGTCCGTGAAGCGGAGAACTTTGCCCTCGTCCCTAAGGGGACTCCCCCGGCCAGCGCAGAGGCGAGACCGGTGAACAGCGAACTCGAATGGAAGAAAGGCAGAGAGGCGTAGACAGCTTCGCCTGGTCCGAGGCCCGTGACATGCGCGACGTGCGCACCGGTACGGGCAAACCTCCCCTGCGTACACCGGACCGCCTTTGGAAAGTTGGTGGATCCCGACGTGAAGATGAGGAGATACAGATCATC
>Ga0307374_10001658_pt1 | contig 40731 bp, 40 predicted proteins | sample OX3MG_FD_202532 | JGI IMG/M metagenome (GOLD analysis project Ga0307374, IMG submission 202532) | Soil microbial communities from Risofladan, Vaasa, Finland - OX-3 | ecosystem: Environmental > Terrestrial > Soil > Coastal area > Acid sulfate soil | place: Finland: Risofladan, Vaasa | collected... | reverse complement strand
AGGATGAATCATCTTTGAATTGAAGGTTAAACTTATTTGAATTCACACCAGTAAATTTTACCCTTGTTTCCATTCGGCAAATATATAGCCTTTATTCATATTGTGCGACCTAAGCGATTATACCTATTAAACAAATAAAGTACTGCCACTAAACACCGGCATTGCTACAGTCCCGCTTTCATTCCGTGGTCGGTGTCACCGACCGCTGAGAGACATTTCGTGATGCTTAGCATAACATCCATGCGATTCAAAATCCAACAGAAAAAAATAAGAAATCTGATTATTTCCTGATTTACTGAATCTACAAAGCCACGCGCTTTTCTCTACGCCTGCTCATTCCGCTTCGCCGCTCGTTCTAATCGCACCGCTTTGGAAGAATCATTCTCTGAAATTCAGCCACAACGCAGCCAATGAAGCTCTTCCTTTACATATTCCTTCTATTTTAATAAGCTTCCAGCCGGGAATTTGATCCGATAAATAATAGGATTTTCCATTCAACACTAAATCGTGCCGTTCCTTTCTACAAAGCATAAGAATTAATATTTTTGACGGCCTCGTTGAAGTTGGTTATGGCCGGATAAAATCAAGTCCGGACACATTTTTTTGCGAAAGCCATTTTATGGGTGTCCGCTTACCGGATTGATAATTCCCGCCTGATGCATTGCTGTTCTGCAAATTCTTAATCACTACGTCCTTTCCTTCACTCAAATCAATCACCGATGCATCAACCGCTATATTAGGGCCGGCAGAGCCGGTAAATCCGTCAATAACTAATTGTTGAAAATGGTCGCAAGAGATCGCATGAGTAAAATAATCAGGTAGTGATGAATCCCATTGCACTTTAAAACCCTTTATGGTTAACCCATGTACGTACCTTGCATATAAAGCAGGAATATCATGTTTAAATATGGATAATTTGCGATCGTTTGTTGGCCTTAAGTCAAAATTACCTGCGTTGTCATTTGTACGGGGGCCTTTTAAAATCATGATCTGCACATTATCAAAACTAATATCTTCAAGTACACTCTCTTTAGATCCATAAAGGATGATCCCTTCTTCCCCCCGGGCTAAGATATTTGTAAACCTTATGTTGTTGATCGTTCCCACTTTATGACTTCCAATTCCCGGCAGTGCCGAAATATGAATCGGTTCACCATGTCCCCACCATTGCCCGGGATAAAGCCTTGTATCTATGATCATATTGGAAAACACCATATTTTCCATATTTCCTTTTCGGCGTTGAAAAATCCCTATTCCCCTGTTAGAGCCGTATATCCGTATATTATCAAACAGCAGGTTCCCGGAATTATTATCGTTAAAAGCATTGTACCCTATTCGAATACCGCACGATCTCGAATGGAGATTGCAATTGGTGACAGCAAGGTTGCTGGTGCTTATCACTGCTATAGCATCATCACCAGCACGGACATCGCAATTGGCAATGATAACATTCCTGGAATCGTACATATCTATGCCGTCGCTATTGGGTACGCTCATGTTATTATCAATGGATATGCCCAGCACTTTGGCATCATCACAGGCATTGAGATCCATGGTCCAGTCATTGGCATTCCGGATATTGATATCACGGAGGAGCACCTTTTTGCAGTTGTGAAAAATAATTTGAGTACCCGGCCTGTTTCCATATTCTCCTTTCCACATAACCGGCGCTTCATCCTTGTCTTTATCTGTATTCATATAGCGGCTGCCCTGTCGTGCATATTTGCTATCTTCCGGGCTGCTAACCTGTACACTATCCATGTACATGAAAGATGAGGCCCTTCCATCAATAGTTCCTGTTCCGGTAATAGACACATTCACGGCGTTCACGGCGAACACGATGCCAAGTTTCTTACCGCCCGCACCGGATCCACTGAAACCATAATCTGTTTGTAAAAGATAATCATTGTTATTTTCAGAGGCAAGGATAACTGATCCCGGGGCAAGAAACAAGTTGATATTGCTGAATAATTGAAATGTACCTGTTACAAAAGTCCCGGCAGGAACCATTACAGTTCCTCCTCCGGCCTTTACACAGGCGGCTATGGCATTATTAATGCCCCTGGTATCCAAAGTATGGCCGTCGCCGGTAGCTCCATAATTCTTTATATTAAAAATACCATCTACCTGGGCATAAGATTGAAAAGAAGTTAGTGCACAGATACATAAAAGGGCAATATGTTTTCTTCTGCAATGCATATATTTTCAGTTTAAGAGGAAAGCTTACAAATAAGCTTCCGAGGTTTAATTACTCAATTTAGCAAAATCTTTTTATAAAGCTTTCCAGAATAACACAACATTTTGAGCATTAATTCGAATTTCAGTTAAAGCCAAATTGTTTTTTTTTAGTTGTCCACGTGCCATATTTTCGTGTATAAGGATTTAATCATTTAATCTTGGATTGTAACCTGTTGAATAATATTTTCTATTCCCTTGAAAGGTGATTCGTAATTTTGTGACATTATCTTTAATTCTTTGTTTATCAAGGAAGAGTCACTTTAATATTTCTTTGTTTGATTATAAAAATATTTTTGCATTTGATACATGTTTTTCAAAAACGTTAATGAATATTCAGAAACAAAGAAACCAATAATTCTATATAATCCAATATTGGTAAGTATTTTATAGAATAACTGAAAGTAATCAAAAGGAACTGGAAGCATATTTTTGGACACTCATGATCTAGAAGATTACAACGATGACTTCGGGACAGGTCATCAAATTAATGACAGGAACATAGGTAGTACAAAATATTACTCCTATACTTTAGCGATGTATTGCAAAAAGTCGAATTGCTAAAAAAAAATTAAATAGAACTCCACCAATTATTAAGTCTTAATATGGTTGCTGAAGAGGAGTAAAATAGATAAAAAACTAGTGATTTGTTAAACGAAATTAGGGGTTAATTCAGGTCTATTGTATTTAAAAAGGCGATTCCATTATTTATAATTTTTTCTTTTTTATAATTTTTTTATATTACATTTCCTAAAAGAAAAACAGGGATTTAAATAATGAGGCTGTTTAAAGTTTGGTTTTGAAACACCCTTTTTTTGTTTTAGGGTTTTTAGTGGTGCAAAAGAATAATACAACCTGAAATCCCCATAACCTTATGATAAAAGCAGAAACCTAAAAAAATTAAAAAGCAAAGCAACCTTTACCTGTACTTCTTCGATATAAGGATAGAAAATAATGGATTTGTTATCTGCAAAAGAATTAAGCCAACTCATCAGAGGCTGTACTCTGAATGAAAGGAAGAGTCAAAAAAAAATTTATAACTCTTTCTATAGTTATGGCATGGCTATTTGTGACCGCTATGTAAAACGCAGAGAAGATTCCATTGAAATTTTTAATGACGGCTTTCTCAAAATATTTAAAGAAATACATCGTTACAAACCTTCTTACGCCGATGAAATAAATTCCTTTAAAGGCTGGATCAGAAAGATTCTTATCTACACAGCGATAGATCATTGCCGAAAATATAATAAGCATTATTTTACCGCAGAAATGGAAACGTCACTGATTTACCTGCCTGCAGATAATGAGACCGCTTTTGATGCAATATCCTATGATGAGATCATCAGGGCTATTCAGAATCTTTCCCCTGCTTACAGAACCGTTTTAAATTTGTTTGCCATTGACGGATTCAGTCATGAAGAAATTGCAGAGCAATTGGGTATTGCTACGGGGACATCAAAATCCAACCTTTTTAAAGCCAGACAACAGTTACAAAGAATATTGAAAGAAGATAATAAAATTTTAATTGCAAAAAATGCCTGATGAAGAAAACGATAAGATAATGAAAGATGCTGCAGACCATTACCACCCTGCTTACGACGACAATGCATGGGAAAAGATGGAGCAGCTTCTCGACCAGCATCTTCCTCAAAAGAAAAAGAGGAGAAAAATTATTTTCTTCCTCCTTCCTATGCTTTTGGCAGGCGGACTGATATTTTATATTGTTGCAGAAAATGGGGGAAAAGGCGCTCCACCTGCGCAGGAAGTTACTTCAATAAAAGGCAAAGCTGAGAAATCAATTTCAGTTCCCCTTCCTTCTAATACATCATCCGAAGAGCCTAAAATCAATCAGCTATCCTCAGGGAGAAAGGAAAATCTTTCGCAAATACCCCATATAAATTCACAAAAAAATACTACCGGTGTTACCGGCATAAATTCAACTTATCCAATCGAAAAAAACAAGAAGGAAAATAATTTAAATAATAACAACGTAACGCCACAAGATGAAACAATAATGAATCAAGGAGATGCTGCTCATGATTACGATAAAAATAATTCTGCTGTTGAATTACCATCAACTTCATCATCTGTTTCGTCCTCAAATCTAAAAGACATTTCGAACCAAAAAGAAAATAAGCAGGATACCCTATTAAATATACCGGTAGTAAAAGAGCCTGAAAATATTGTAAAAACTGAAAAAGGTCAAAAAACACCAACTAAGAAGGAAACAAAAAGGTCAAAAAATAATTTTACTAAAAATTTAGGTATCAGTGTTTCTGCCGGGCCAGATATCAGTGGTGTTCAACTGGACAATCCCGGAAGAATAGCTATCAACCTTGGTTTAGGGGTTAGCTATGCTGTCTCCCCGTTATTCACCCTGCGAACAGGTTTTTATGCAACCAAAAAAATCTATTCGGTAGGGCCGGATAATTATCAAGCCACTGCAGGCACAGGGAATTATTATTATCTCGAAAACATTGATGCCAACTGTTTCATATACTCCATTCCTGTCAATATCAATTATAATTTTAAGAAAGTAAAAAATCACAATTGGTTTCTCTCAACGGGACTTTCATCCTACCTTATGAAAAGAGAATCTTACGAATACTATTATAAGTATCCTTCGGGGCAGACAGACACAAAAGATTGGACCATACATAATCAGAATCAAAATTTTCTTTCTATCTTAAATCTTTCAGGCGGTTACCAATATTTTTTCAATAACCGGATTTCTGTAATGGCAGAGCCTTATATAAATCTTCCCTTAAGCGGCGTGGGCGCGGGAAAAGTGAAATTAAAAAGCGGTGGCATTCTATTCACACTTACTGTAAAACCTTTTTTGAAGAAAGAAAAATAATTCTATCTGCCGATATTATAACCAGGCGTTCTTTTTTTTAATCTTCACACTTGTTTTCAATACAATGGATTATTTATAAAACATAAATGAGAAGAAAATTTCTTCATGATATCTCAGTCAATTCATTACAGGTAATCATCAGCCAGATATGTGGTCTTGCTATTTTTTATGTGCTTTCTGTCTGTTTTTCTAAAAATGATTTTGGCGAAATTAATTGGTCACTGGCAGTTTTGCTTACCACTTTTAGTATTCTTTCATTGGGCATGGACCAGGTAATTATAAAAAAAATTGCTGCAAAGGAAGATCCCCAGTTGATGCTTTCTATTTATTTTTTTCATGTATTATTTGCCGGCAGTTTATTCTATGTTTTTTTGCTGATTACTTATTTTATTTTCCCTGGGCTTTTATATCATCACTATTTATTATTATTTCTTGGAATTGGCAAACTGATGATTTTTTTTTCTTCGCCATTTAAACAATTAGCCAATGGATTGGAAAAATTCAGGTCATTACTTTACATGTCTATCTGCTCAAATGTAATAAGAGGTGCAGTATTGATATTGTTTTCTTTTTTCTCCGCCCTGAATCTTACTTCGGTTATTATTATTTTTATTATCGGCGATTTTGCAGAATTATTTCTCTCGTTCTATATCACAAAAAAAACATTGAAAATTTCCTTCTCCAGTAAATGGACAAAAAAACTTTATTTCAATTTACTCAAAGAATCCTTGCCACAGGCAGGCGTTGTTATTTTTACTTCTGCTATTGCACGTTTCGATTGGATATTGCTTGGTATCCTTGCCTCTAACATTGCTCTTGCAGAATATAGTTTCGCTTTCAAAGTTTTTGAAGTAGCGGCATTGCCTTTACTTGTAATAGCGCCTGTTTTAATTCCCCGTTTTACACGGATATTTCATGCTGCTACAGAAATGAACATTTCAAGAAAAGTTAATGATCTTTTTATTTTATTAAGGCTTGAAATAATGATAGCTTGTTTAGTTTCTCTAATCATGAATATTTTATGGACACCTGTTATTGATTTTATTACACATGGAAAATATGGTATAGTAAACCGATATACTATTCTCATTTTATCTGCGTGTATGCCTTTTATTTATGCTAACAATTTTCTTTGGACAATCAATTTTGCAAAGGGCCGTCTTAAAATGATTTTCCATATTTTCTTTATTACTTTCCTTGTCAATATTATCAGCGATATTATTCTAATTCCATTCTTTGGCGGCGAAGGAGCTGCTGTTGCTTATTTATTAGCAATTACTTTACAATTCATTTTATTCTGGTCAAGAACTGAACTTCCGGATCTTGAAAAAAATAAATTTATTCTTCTATGCCCAATTGCTGCAATTGCAAGCGGAAGCTTATCTATCCTTGTTTTTACCAATACATGTCTAATTTTAATTACGTCCCTTTGCTTATTCTTTCTGCTATTATTTTTTACAAAACTGCTTCGCCGGAGTGATTGGCCAATCTTCAAAAGAATTACAGGCATTTAGATCAATGACACTTAGTTAACACAAACCAAGAAGGTTTTTTTAAGATTCCCCTCCAGGATAAACACTGAAATAAATCTTCTTGGTTTAGCAATTATTAGCAACCCAAACTTCAAAATCTACGTTTAGAAATTCAGGTTATAATACCTAAATAAAATTTTCAGTTTAAACTCGCCAGGTTGTTAGATAAAACATATTCTGCCAATATTCAGAAAGCATTTAAAACAATTGACTGGAAGCTTTTACTCTTCCTTGTTTTATTTTTAAATGTAAAGCTGGTTGTAAAACTTGCAGCTATTGTATTGATATATTTACTGCAATTCAATTTCCGGTTTGGTTTCCGTAAGCGCGATTCACGTCTTCCGCTTTTTTATTTGATAGCGATTGGAATTGGAGTATTCAATTGGATTATTTTAGCCGGATTTACTAACGTTAATTATACGCTCGCTTTTATTACAGGGATCTGTTTTTGGCTGCTCAGCATATTAGCTATGCACCAGTTAAAATTATCAGTTGAAAAAAATGAGCCTGCTATTATTCATCAAACTATTCTTGTATTTTTTCTTATAAATGCAATAGTTTCTCTATCTGTTTATTTAATAATTGTTTTAAAGACAGGAGCCATAAATCCTTATCTCTATCAGGGAGAATACCAGAAATATTTTATAGGAACCGGCGATTACATAAAAGGAATTTCTTTTGACACATCTACTACCAATGCGGTATTGAATGCATTCGGAATCATCTATTTTCTTAGCCGCAAGAATGGGGTAATGGTTATACTCTGCATGATTATTTTATTACTTACCGGCAGCAACCTTACTAATCTTCTTTTGGGCGCTGTATTGTTATTGATGTTTTTTTTTCAAAGCGACAGAGATCAGAAAAGCCTTGTAACTATTTGCTTTATGCTGCTCGTAATATTTCTGGCAAAAGTTTCTCCCCAGAATAATAAATATGTAGCCAACAACCTGGGGAAAATTTTTACTACCCAAAATGAAAAACCGGTATCCTACACATCGCTTTTGCCAATAGAGCAAAGGCCGGACAGTTCATTAACCGTAGAAGAACGAAAAGAAAAACTGGCTATATTATATGTGGATAGTCTCTATCGTTTAAGAATTGAAAAACAAAAAAAAATAATTCCGCATACAGCAATGTTGCTTTCCATTCCGGTGCCCGACATTAATACACCGCCTTATCAACACCAATCAGTTGAAACACCTGTAGAAAAAAAAATGCGGCAATTTATAAACAGACATTCTTCCGAATTACCAATTTCATCTGATACAGATTATAATTCAAAACTGCCCGGAAAAATAATTGCCTGGAAGCAAACACTTAATTATTTCAAACAAAAGCCTTTGAAAATAATCACCGGAACAGGAATTGGAAACTTTTCTTCCAAACTCGCTTTTAAAACTACCGGGCTGAATATTGCAGGAGGTTACCCGCAAAAGTTTACTTACAAGAATGATGCTTTTGTTACTAATCACCTGGATCTATACTTACATTATTTTACTAAAAAAGATGATGTTCATTCAATAATTAATTATCCCGGTGCTGTTTACGACCAGCTTATAAGTGAATACGGCTTATTGGGTATTTCTGCATTTTTTATTTTTTATTTAGGATTTTTTGCAAAGAGCTATAAAAAACTCACTTATGGAATTCCATTGGTTTTTTTATTATTAGGGATATTCTTTGCTGATTACTGGTTTGAACAATTATCAGTTGTAGTTTTTTTTGAATTGCTGTTGTTCTTAAATATAAAAGAGGAGGCGAAAAAATAATGAAAGAACACAACCACAGAGTAACCGTTTTAATGCCTGCTTACAATGCAGGAAAATATATTGCAGAAGCGATTGAATCCATACTGCACCAAAGTTTTACTGATTTTAAATTACTCATTGTAAATGATGGTTCTACAGATAATACCGAACAAATTATTCATTCGTTTACAGATGATAGAATTCTTTTAATAAATCAAGCTCACAAGGGAATTGCTTCTGCATTAAACAAAGGATTATCAAAAGCGGAATCCATTTACATTGCCCGCTTTGATGCGGATGATATTTGTTTTTCTGCAAGATTACTGCAACAGGTTTCTTTTTTGGATAGCCATCCGGATCATATAATAGTTGGTTGCGATGCCGAATATATATCGGAAAATGGCGAACATCTTTTTCATTTTAAATCCATAGGCCATACGCATGAGCAGATCATTCAAAAAATTTACACCTATTGTCCATTTATACATTCATCAGTAATGTATAGAAAAGAGCCGTTGCTAAAAGCGGGTGGATACTCAGTACACGCGCACAATTTTGAAGATTATTTATTATGGATGCAATTAATAAAATATGGGGAATTTTATAATCTGCCCGAAGAATTAATCAAAGTGCGTTTCAATCCTGCTTCAGTAACGATTGATGAAAGATGGCGGGGCCGTTTTTTTAGAACGATGAAACGCGATATTATCAAAAGAGGTTTTATTACCGAAGAAGAAGGAACCGACCTGCTTTCTATTATAAAAAGTCAGGATGCTGCTAATATTAAAGAAGGATCTTATTATGCGCTATGTGGCAAAAAATTTTTATTAGACAATCACCTTCCTGATAAAGCAAGGCATCTTTTTTCAAAAGCAATCCGCAGCTATCCCTACCGCTGGGATAATTATGCATTTTATATCCTTAGTTATTTTCCTATGCCATTTATTAATTGGCTTTACCAAAGAAAAAACCACAAAATTCAACAATCATGAAAGTAGCCTTCATAGCAAGATCCTCATTGCACACATCCAAAGGCGGCGACACTATACAAATATTGCAAACAGCCCGCCATTTAGAACAATTAAATATTAAAGTTGATATCCGGCTAACTGATGAAAAAATAAATTATAAACAATACGATCTGTTACATTTTTTTAATTTGATACGGCCATCAGATATTGTACCACACATTAAAAGAACGAAAATCCCTTTTGTTGTAACCCCTTTATTAATTGATTATTCGGAATATGACAGGCTATATCGCAAAGGAATTTCCGGGCAAATATTTCGCCATTTATCTGAAGATCAAATTGAATATTTAAAAACAATCTTACGTTGGGTGAAAGGACAGCAAAAAATAAAAAGCCTTTCTTACCTGTTCAACGGCCAACGCAAAAGTGTAAACACTATTATCCAAAAAGCCGCGATGTTTCTTCCCAATTCAGAAATGGAATATCAGCAGCTTGTTCAATCCTATTCTTCAACTCCTTCTTATTCTATAATTCCAAATGGAGTTGATGAAGGTTTATTCACGCTGCCAGTAAACAAACAAAAAACAAAGAATATGGTTTTATGTGTTGCAAGAATTGAAGGTTTAAAAAATCAATTTAATCTTATCCTGGCATTGAATAATTCAAAATTTCAGCTTTTTATTATTGGAAACGCAGCAATAAATCAAATGGATTATTACATGCGATGCAAAAAAATAGCAGCAGCTAATGTCCATTTCATAGATCATCTGCCACAGGAAGAACTGATTAACTATTACAGGGACGCCAAAGTACACGTTTTACCAAGCTGGTTTGAAACCTGCGGCCTCGCTACATTAGAAGCGGCAGCGATGGGTTGCAATGTAGTAATTACCAACCGTGGATATGCATCGGAATATTGCAATGGCTATGCTTTCTATTGTGATCCCTCATCCCCTTCTTCTATTCTTGAAGCAATAGACAGGGCTAGCAAAGATGACAATCACACAATATTTCAGAAAAAAATATTTGCTGATTACACCTGGCAGAATGCTGCTTATAAAACTTATGAAGCCTATAAAACAATATTAGAAAAATGAAACTTAAAATAGCAATAATCGGATGCCGCGGCATTCCCAATTTTTATGGTGGATTTGAAAAAATGGCCGAATGTATTTCAGTCGGATTGGTAAACAAAGGACATGAAGTAACAGTTTACAACTCACACAATCATCCTTACCAGGAAAAAGATTTTCATGGAGTAAAAATAAAACATTGCTATGATCCTGAATACAGGTTAGGAACTGCAGGCCAGTTTTTTTATGATTGGAATTGTATCAAACATGCGCGCAGTCAGCATTATGATGTCATTTTATTTTTAGGATATTCAAGCAGTTCTGTCTGGGGCAGATTTTTCCCAAAAAAACCGGTTATCATTTCAAATATGGATGGCCTGGAATGGAAGAGAAGCAAGTATAATTATCTGACAAAGCAATTTTTAAAACAAGCCGAAAAGTGGGCAGTAAAATATAGTCATTTTTATATCGCCGATTCAATTGTAATTCAAAACTATCTTCAAAAAAAATATCAGATACAATGCAAATACATTCCTTATGGCAGTGAGATCAGCTATCTGAATAATAATTCTTTGCTTCCGTATTATCATATCTCCAAAGCAGAATATTATTTACTGATGGCGCGGATGGAACCCGAGAATAATATTGAAACTATCCTCGATGGATTCAACAAAAGTACTTCTGATAAAAAATTTCTGGTGATTGGAAATACGAATAATTCATTCGGGCAAAAACTGGTTAATAAATTTAAAGCCGACAAACGTATCCTCTTTGCCGGAGCCATCTATGACAGCGCTGTTACCAATACACTTAAATATTTTTCGAGCCTGTATTTTCATGGCCATAGTGTAGGTGGTACTAATCCTTCTTTACTTGAAGCTATGGGAAGCAGATCGTTGATAGCGGCTCATCAAAATGAATTTAATCTATCAGTACTCCAAAAAGACGCCTACTATTTTAAATCTTCTAAAGATGTAGAACAACTAATTGAATCTGTAAACCGCGATAAAAAAGAAGAGCAAATGGTTCAGAATAATTTATTAAAAATAGAGAAGAAATACAACTGGCCATCAATCATTAATCAGTATAATGAATTTATAATTGAATGCTATAAACATTATACACAATGAAAAAATTATTTTTCATAAATGATACGCTTGAAAATAAGATCAGCTATTATCTTCTTGCCTGCTTTCTTATAGCATTGCCTTATCAGCATTTTTTCAGCGAGATTCTGCTTTCGTGTTTTGCAATTCATACATTGATACATCTTAGAAAAGCTCGTTTGCCGATGCTGAAAAACAAGACAGTATGGATCATATCTTCAATATTCTTTTTAAATTTAATTACGATCTCTTATAGCAATTATACATCTGAAGGTTTTAAAGATGTTGATCATCAATTGGGTATTTTATTGTTTCCTGTTTGCCTTTCCATTACCAATCTTAATCTAAACAAATACAAATTATCTCTTTTAAAAATTTTTGCATTCACATGCACTTTCACCATTATTTATTTGTTCGTTGACGCTTTTCGCATCATTCATTACTTCCATTTACCGTATTCTTCTTTCTTAAGCAGAACTTTTATTAATCAAAGTTTTTCTGCTCCAATCGGCTTGCATGCTACTTACTTATCCATGTATGTTGCGCTTTCGATAAGTCTGTTTCTTTATCTTTTTTTTTGTGATAGAAAAATTAATAATTGGAGATATATTTTTTTTGCAGGTATTCTTTCAGCGGGATTAATACAACTCTCTTCGAGGGCTGTTTTTATTTCAATGTGTATCATTATTATAATTGCCGTTCCGACTTTGCTTTTGTATGGCAAAAAAAAATTAAGGTTTTTTCTGATTTCTTTCCTGGCATTTTTATTAATTGCTTTCACCATAACAAGTGTAGGCTCATTAAAAAAAAGATATATCAGCGATCTGGAAACCGATCTGTCAGAAAATGGTATAACACCCGACCATTCGGAGACACGCATGAAAAGGTGGAATTTAGAATGGGAAATAATATTAAAATCACCTGTGATTGGCTATGGAAGCGGATCAGAGAAGTATGTGTTAAAAAATAATTATTTTGAAAAAAAATTCTACATTTCTTATTTGCTCAGGCTCAATGCACACAACCAATACCTGAGCTTCTTATTAAATACAGGTATTATTGGTTTGCTTTTGTATCTGTATATACTTTATTACGGATTTTCATCTGCCATAAAAAGAAAAGATTTTTTACAATTATCATTTATGATTTTGATTGCTGTAGTTTCTGTTTCTGAAAATATATTAGATGTAAATAAGGGTATATTCTTTTATAGTTTTTTCTTTTCACTTTTTGCATTAAGTATTCCAAAAGAAAATATCACCGTGTGATTATGATTTAAATCATTTAAGGCAACCTGCTTTTATTTTATTACGTTTTAATTTCTGACAACTTTGGAATAAAAAGAAATGAAACCTATATCAGCAGTAATAATTACATTGAACGAAGAAGATAATATTGGCCCTTGCATTGACTCCCTGTGGCAGGTAGCAGATGAAATAATTGTACTGGATTCCTTCTCTTCCGACAATACAGTTTCTATTGCAAAAGAAAAAGGGGCCATTGTAAAGCAAGAGTTATTCGCCGGATATATAGAGCAAAAAAACCACGCATTGAAATTGGCTAAATACGATTATGTATTAAGTTTAGATGCAGATGAAGCCTTAAGCTCTAAACTAATATTGTCTATTCTTGAAGCAAAGAAAGATTTCAAATTCAAAGCTTATTACATGAACCGTTATAATCATTATTGTGGCCGTTTTATAAATCATGGATTATGGTACCCCGATCAAAAAGTTCGACTTTTTGATAAGCGGATTGCTAAATGGGGCGGCATGAATCCACATGATAAAATTGAATTGGCCAAAAATGAAATGCCATGCTTTCTCAAAGGAGATATCCTGCATTACACCTTCAATACCATTCGGGAACATCAGGAAAGAAACGAAAGAATGAGCACAATAGCGGCTCAGTCTATATTTGAATCAGATAAAAAGAAACATTGGTCGAAAATAATTCTTAGCCCGGCATGGTCTTTTATTAATGGATATTTTTTTCGCCTGGGATTTCTCGATGGGCACCGCGGTTTCATCCTGGCAATACAAACTGCCAACTTATCTTTTTTGAAATATCAAAAATTACAGTCATTACAGAAACAACACAAAGATTTATTGATGACAATCACACATAATTTTAAATCAGTTGACTAACATCAGGCAAAACATATTAAAAGTAATGGCTTACTTCGACATGTTTAATTACCCGGTTACAAGGGATGAACTGATTTTATTTTCCACAGAAAAAATGGATTTTTTATCTATTAATGAATCATTAGATCAGCTATTACACGAGAAGATCATCTATAAATCAGATGAATTTTATTCACTTCAGAATAAACCTCAATTAACCGAAAGGCGGCGTGATGGCAACAAGCGGGCTGCTGAACAATTAAAAATTGCGAAGTGCGTTTCAAAAATCTTAAGATGGTTTCCTTTTGTACAAGCCATTGCTATATCCGGGTCTTTATCAAAAAATTATGCTGAAGAAAAATCAGATATTGATTTCTTCATTATCACTTCGTCTGATCGCTTATGGATTGCCCGGACTTGTATGCACATTTTTAAAAAACTGACTTATATAGTTGGCAAACAAAATTGGTTTTGCATGAATTATTATGTGGATGAAATGGAAATGGAAATCGTTGAAAAAAATGCTTTTACTGCAATGGAAATTGTAACGCTGTTACCTGTACAGGGGATAGATTGCTTTCAAAATTTTATTAAAGCTAATTGCTGGGCTACCAATTATTTTCCTGAACAGGTTATTTCTATTAAAGGAAATAGAAAAATAAAAAAAGTATTTATCAGAAAATGGATAGAAAAAATATTCCAATCCGCGTTGGGAGATGCTACCGATAAATGGCTGATGAACTTAACAGATAAGCGCTGGAAAAAGAAAGCACAACAAGGAAAAGTAAATGATCATGGGAAAAAAATGGGTATGCTTACAGGAAGACATTTTTCAAAACCTGATCCTAAAAATTTTCAGGCAAAAGTTGTACAGAAATATGAAAGAAGTGTAAAGCAATTAATTGAATCAATTGAACAACCTGTCACATCATAAAATTCAGATTAACTAATGTATTCCAATTTATTGGTTTAAATGTTTAGTGTGTTGCTTAATAAATAACAGATATTATGCTAAAGTATTTTCAACAATTCAGATTACAACTTTGGCATTTAATGGTTCTATTCATCATTTTGCAAATTATTATTTGTTTTCTTACCAAGATTTTGTTCTTTCATTTGATGAATCTATATGGCAGTACATTGGCCGCAACTGGTTTAGATTCAGATTAGTACCTTATGCCGGTGGCGTTGATAATAAGTCTCCATTAATCTTTATGATCTATGGATTTTCAGATTTTTTGTTTAGTGTTAATTATTGGTTTCCCCGTTTGTTGGCAATTGTATGCCAATCTATAGGAATATATTTTGTTTATCGCATAACAAAACACGTTGCAGGAAAACAAAGCGGCATGTTGGCTGTTACTTTATATGGGCTTTCTTTACTTTGGAAAAGTACTGATGGTAAAATAGTATCCTTAACTCAAACTTATGAAATTACATTTCTGATCACTTTCTATCATTAGCGTCATATCAATTTCCTGGTTAGTATCTACATATAAAATTCCTATACGTAAGGTTTTCTTAGTAATTGTGATTGTATTTTTCCCAAAAACTTTTGAACCTTTATTTGGATTAAAAAAATTGTTTACAGTAAAAGAAACCAAACAAATTGAAACCTGTAAAGAACCTTACCTTGAAGATGATTATTTGAAAAAAGAATTAGGGCAATGGATCAAATCAAACACATTACCTAATGAAACGGCTTTTGTAGCAGGATATCGAGCGCAAGTTCAGGCTTATTCATGCAGATTATCCCCAAGTATTTATTTTAATGCAACACAAACCCCATTAGCAAAAAAACGCCTGTTTCTTGACCTGTCTCATAATAAACCGGAAATAATAGTGATTCCTTTGTTTTCAAAATATACAAGTTTGGTGGATGAAGATATAAGGCTTTTTATAGCCAATCTTGTTGCAAAAGATTACTACTTTGATAGATGTTTATATAGCTATAACTTATACAGAATAAAGCGGCCGCAATAGATTAGAAAAATGAAGCATCAGATGCGTTTGGCCAATAAAGGTATTATTGAATTTAGATTCATAGATCAATCTTTCTTTCGCAGTGAAATAATATAATAATCTCCAATATACTTCCATGGCCATTTGCTTTTCCATTTATTCTCTTTGACCTTTAAAAAATCATATATACGAGGATGCTTTTCTGTAAAATTTTCAATATAAGAAGGAGGTACAAAAGTACACAGGCCTTCTATGGACAATAAATCAAAATCTTTTTTCAAATATTTAATTATGTATGAAGGATTATAATACCAACATTTAAAATGATGCCCTTCTACATTTGCCTTTCTTCCATTTTTATTGAAAAAGCGACGTGTAGCAGTTTTAAATTTTCCTTTAAAGATTAATAAAAATTCCCAGAGGCAAAACTTAGGAAGAATCACCAATGTTACAATTCCCCGGGGTTTTAATAGTACGGAAAAAGATGAAAGTACTTTATCCAAATCTACAGTGCAGTTCAATCCTGCAAAATTGGAAAAGATAATATCGAAAGGCCCTTTCTGATGAAGATTATTTAATTCTGTGAATGAACATAATTCATAACTGATCAGTTTATTTAAACCTGATGCATTAATTTTTTGTTGAATTACCTCCTGCATTCCGGTAGAAATATCCGTAGCATGAACCCTGCAATTTTGTTGTGCGAGCCAGATAGCATCTTCGCCGGTGCCACTGTTCAGTTCTAAAATAAATTGATCGGGAAAAAGATATTTTGCTAAATGCTCATGCACTCTTTTTCTTTTGTATTGAACAATGGAATTACCGGAATATAATTCATCAAAGATTACTGATTGCTTCGTGAAAGCGGCAGCAGACAACGTTTCATTATTATGTAAATCAATTTCATCCATCATCTTTTTTCAAGTTGATATAATTTTATTTTTTCAAAAAAAACAGCAGGTACATAATAGAATCCAGATAGTGCTTTCTTCAAAGTAGTAAAATTCATTCTAACAGGATGGGCAAATATTTGGCGGATATTTTCAAACGATAAATGCTTACGATAACTCTTGTGCACGTAGCTATGAAGCTTTTTATAAAATGCAGGCTGATAAGTATTATGAAACATTAATGCCATTTCATTAGAATCTGTCCAGTTGGTTTTTTCTTTCAACTCTGATTTCACTTTTTCATAAAAAACCGTTCCCGGTAAAGGGTAAGAAACGGAAATTCCAATTTCGTGAGGCAACAATTTATTGATCATCGAAATGGTTTTTTCAATATCCGCTATAGTTTCACCGGGATATCCGAATTGAATAAAGAAAGAAGGTTTGATTTTATTTCTTTTCAACAACCGCGTGGCTTCAAAAATTTGCTGCACTGTAGTTCCTTTATCCATAGCATCGAGAATTTTTTGTGAACCGCTCTCCGCTCCCATCCAGATATTATCACACCCTGCTCTTTTAAGATCCTTAATATTATTTTCTTTTAATAAAAGATCTACTCTACCCTGCATTTTAAATTTGAAAGAGAAATTTTCTTTTTCAATAAGGTCGGCAAATTCCTTTACCCATCCGGGTTTCAATCCAAAAATATCATCGCAAAACCAGACGTGATCAAAGTCGTATTTTGCTTTAAGCATCTTCAATTCATCTGCTACATTTTTGGGCGAGCGGGTATTGTAACGATTACCATAAATAGGTTTTGCACACCAGTTGCATTTAAAAGGGCATCCTCTTGTAGTAGCCATATTTATAGAAAAATACCCGGCATGTTTCTTCCACATTTCACGGTAAGGTGTCATATCAATAATGTCCCAGGCCGGAAAAGGAAGTTCATCCAGTTCTTTCAATACATTTCGTTTTGCGGTTTTAATAATTTCATCATTATGTATAAATGCAAGGCCTTCTATATTGAGAAAATGGGTTTCATTTCTTTGAATAGAATTGATCAGCCTTAATAAGGTAATTTCTGCTTCGCCCAATAAAACAAAATCCGCTCCTTCATTTAAATACATTTCAAAACGATCTGTAGAATCCGAACTGGAAACTATAACCGTGCACCCGTTTGCTTTTGCAAGCTGAATCATTTTAAATGCTGCTTCTCTCATATTGGTCAAACACATCTTGGTGAGATAATTAAATCCATCATCATAGATAACAAAAAAATCGGGTTTTACATTTTCAAGAACGGGAATTACTTCTTCTGGATATTGTGAAAACATGGTATCAAACAATGAAACGGCATAACCATTTTGTCTCATAAATGATGCAGCATATAAAGTGCCTAAAGGTGCATAAGGCTGGCCTATTGACCACTGCTTCGGGTCGTATCGCAGAAAATAGGAATGAGAAAAAAGAATGGTATTCATTGATAATAAATTAACATTTACACTTTAGTTCCCGGAGCAAGATGCAAATAGCAAACACACTTCCGGCAGGTTTCATTTTTGTCCATATCCAGATTTTTACGAAAGCTAACCGCCTTTTCACTATTTAATATTTCATCCAATGTCGCGGTTCTTATATTTCCATAAGATTCATGAAAAAAACACGGGCGGACATTTCCATCCGCTTCGATTACAGTTGACACCCACGGTGCATTGCATCTTTTGTATGGGAATTCATTCCATCCATAAAATGCAGCGTAATAAGTATATATTTTCATTATTTTTTCAGGCGATTCAGCAATAAATTTGTTTTTAAAATCATTGCTGTTGGTGATCAATAAATTTTCAATCACATTTTTTAATTCAGGCAAATCATTTTCAGATAAAAGAATTTCGTGCTGTCGGTTTTCATCCCATGCTATCTCCCTGTTAAAAGCATGACTGCTCACATCGGCAGGCAGAAAACTTACCTGATGCAATTCTATTTCTTTTGCTGAATCAATAATAGCCGGCCAGATACCAAAATTTAACCGATGGATCACCGTTCTCCCGGTGATCTTAAAATCAGGTTTGAAGGATTTGATTGCATCAACTCCTTCTTTCAGTTTTTTAAACGCACCGGGAATATTTCTTATAGTATCATGCGTTGTTTCATCTCCATCTATAGAGACAATGATATCATGTACCCACTTTACCAATTGTTCCGCATTTTTTTTCAACGTTAGTCCCGTGGATAGCAGGCTTACTTTTATATTTTCGCTCTTCAGTATCTCACAAAATTTGAAGAAATTGGGATTTAGCAAGGCCTCGCCGCCCGACATCAACACCTCTTGCGTTCCGAATTTCTTCAATGAATTCATTAATCCGCTCACATCTTTTTCTGTTAACTGTTTTAAATTATGATTGCCTTTCCATATATCGCACATTACGCAACGGCAGTTGCAGGCGCTGTGAGGCATTAATATCACAATTGGTAAAGCGCTAATCCTGTTGGTTTGTAGTGTCCGATAGCGCTTGTAAGTATGATATAAAGTTTGTTCTAACATTTAAGTGTAATGATTTTTAATTACAATCCAATAGAAAGGTTTTTTTCTAAACAACAACTTATTAATCCACGAGCGGGGATTAAATAAAAACGTATAATTAAAGGATTTCAATTCATGCAAACTATGATGAAAATAAAACTGCGACATACAGGGAAACCCAAGTTGAGAAAAATACTTTTTTGTTCTTTTACTGGCAGGTAAAATTTCAGATTGAGTATAAAAATGACTATCCAGAATATGAATCTCCCCTTGCAACGTCAAATACTGCAATGCAATTTTTATAATTTCCTTCAGCGATTTAAAGTATTGGATGGAAGCGGCAAAAACGATCAGGTCAAATTTTTTATCAGCAAGAATACCTGTACAAATATCGCCGGTCAAAAAACTCAGATTGTGCTTCTGCCGAAATACTTTTTTTGCAAGATTAAGCTCTGCGCTGTTGATATCTATACCAATTACTTCCCCTGTGGTAACAGCAGATAGCTGCGCTGTTAGCCATCCATTGCCACAACCCACTTCGAGAATACTGCATATATGCCCCTGCTTTTTTATATATTTTAAAAGATGGTTACAGGAATTCTTTCTGATTTTCCATTCTTTATAATGTGGATGAGATGAATCAACATCAGGTAACCTCCCAATTTCTTTTTCATTAAATATCCTACCTTCTTTCTTTCTCAGAGAAATATATAATTTTTCAAATTCATTTATACCGGATGAATTCTTTTGAAAAAGAAGACCATTTATAATTCTTAAATTATTCAAGTTTTGTTTTATTATAAATTAAAAACCTTGTATTTCCGGCTGGCATTATTTCCATATTCGTTGCAATAATTTTATCTCATAAGGATATTGATAAAAATTTATTTTATAGGGTAATCCTGCAACCAGTTTCATTAACCTTTTCTTCCTGTCATTTAATCGTATAACCGACACCGTCATAAAATAACCATTCAGTATGATTTTAAACACGTTAACAGAAGTGCAATATTCATGATTGAATTTAGCATCTTGTGTTTGATAGCAGCATTTCCCGGATTGTATAAAATAACCTTGTTCATTGTATTCTAAACGAAAAATAAAATCCGAAGGTTGCCAGTATTTATAACTGTTTATAACCACCTTTAGGTTGATAGAGATTATTCGAATTTTATATACTTGCAGGCAAGGTTATTGATGCAGGGTATAACCAATCCGGTTTATTTTGAAAATAAAATTTATTTCCCACATCAGTCTTTTAGTTTGTACAGGTTCAAAAATGAAAGAATATCCCGCGGCAATATTCTTTATCATCTCCAAGTCACATTCCTCTGAAAGTACCATAAACACAAGGGATTGACGGTGTATATAATTTTCGAGGCCTTTAAATAATGTAGAAAAGTATTTTCCGTCCGTTCCGCAGTACCAGGCAAATTCGGCTTCAGTAGCCGGTTGCTTTTTATAGTAAGGCGGATTGATAGCAATGATATCGAAAGGTTGCACCGGGATATTTTGAAACAGGTCGGATAAAATAATTTGTATGGGTAAATTATTAAGCCGGCTATTCTTTGTTAAATATTCTATAGCGATAGGATTAATATCAGTTGCAGTAGCAAGCGCTCCTTTTTTTGCAGCGCTAAATGCAATAAGGCCGCTTCCTGCGCCAAGCTCTAAAAATTTTTTTTCGCAGAGCTGTCGCGTTAAAATATATTTCAATAATAATTTACTACTGAAGAAAAAGCCCGGATGAAATACCCCTGGCGGAATGATAAGTTGAATACTGTTATATGTATATTTTCTTGTTACCGAAAGGTATTTTGCTGTTAAAGGCTGAACAGTTTTGCCCCCAATATATTTTATTATTTTTTTCAAATGTTGATCCACTTTAAAAGCCTTCTATTTCCGGCTGGCGGTATTTCCATAAAATTTGTAAAACCTTTAGCTCATAAGGTTTCCAATAAAAATTAGTCTTATACCGGATAGAAGAAATTGTATGTAACACAGTTCTTTTTAACCAACTCATTCGTATGTCGGATATGGTAGGGTAATAACCATTTAAAACGGTTTCAAAGTCCCTGATTTTATCAATCATTTCTGCAGTGAGCCAGGGCGTTAACGGGTTCTTGCGCAGGTCAAAATTTTCCCAGGCCGGGCTTATCCAGTCTTCTAATTTTTCAGGAAACCGAAAGCCAGAGGCAAGTACGCGTTTATACATATCCGAACCTTCTGTTGGCACAGGGCTGTACACATAAATGATGATCTCTGTTTTTGAGTTGATCTGTTTTATCTTTTTGATAAATGCAATATCCTGGTCTATTTGCTGCATCACTTCTTTTTCTGTATCTGCCGGGATGCCAAGCACAAAAGAATACTCCGGTATGATATCAAACTTAGCCATTCGTGCAGCAAAAGCCCTTATCTGCGCCCCGTTTTGCGTGCCGCCCTTATTCATTTTTTTAAGAACAGCATCATTACCTGTTTCTGCACCAAAGAAAATCATTTTACAGCCCGACTCACGCATGATCGCAAGCGATGAATCGGAATATTTATCCATCGTATCAATCCTTCCTTCACCCCACCATACCATATTTTCAGGCTTGATACGTTTTGCAAATTCAACCGTTCTTTTTTCTGATACAAAAAAATTATTATCGTGAAATTCAATGGCATTGCCTCCATAACAATCCTTCAAATGTTTAATGTCTTTATAAATCCCTTCGGCAGATTTTCCTTTCCAGCGTGCATTATAAATGGGCACCACTGCACAAAAAGAACATTTATACGGGCAACCCATACTTGAATGATAGGCAATGGTTTTTGTTCCCAGATAAGTCTTGCCAAGATAACGGCGAATAGGATAAAAATTATTTAATTTTTCATAGGGTAACGGGGGAAGTATATCCATATCATACAATTCATCCCTCATAGTTTTTATAATATTATCCCCCGATTTGTAAATAAGATTATTGATTAATTCATAAGGTGTATTATTTTCCAATGCATGAATTAGTTGTGGAAAACATTTTTCACCCGGACCGTTTACAATAAAATCAATATATCCCGATTCGAGTACCACTTTAGACTGGTTGGAAGGAAAATAACCGCCCCAGATTATTTTTATATGCGGGTACTGTTCACGTATTTTTTTAGAAATAGGAATGGACTGTTTTAACTGCGGGCCGGGCATAGAAGTGCATCCGAAATATCCAAATTCACCAGAACTTAAATATTGAAATATTTTTACGGAAGGGTCTGTTTCTAAATTGCCATCCACTATTACATAATCAAACAACCCCTCAATGGAAGCGGCGGCGGCAAGAATAGAATTAGGTATCCTTGGTTTATACCTAGCGCTGCGCGGATTAAATAATAATACTTTATTCATAAGGTTATAAACGAAATGAAAAGCCCAAAGGTTGCCAGCATTTAAATACCAGTTTACACGCTGTTTTTAGAGTTTTGATTTAATCATGATCAGTTATTTGGCAATTATTTTTTATTTAAAGAATTCAGCAAAATATTTCTTAATGGGAAAGTAAAATATGTTATGGAGATTTAGTTGGATTAATGACTGAAATTTTATCTTATTATCCCGGAGCAATTTTTCCTGCAATGGTTTAAGCTCCAGAAATGGTTTTAACATAGGCAACCCGTATCACAACTTTGCCGATTAGTGCATGGGATACCTCCTTGCTATTGCAAAAAACTGTTCGCACTTTATGCCTAAACAACTTCAGCAAATATTTTTGACCACTCGGAACATAGTTTCAACAAATAAGAACTATCTTAAAAATATTTTTCTTTTTATTTATGTTGTATGCATTATGCTGTTTGCGCTTCACGCGTTTAAAAGGCAAGAATATAACTGGGACATGCTCCCGTATATGAGCATTATTTTATCCTATGACAACAATAATTTAAATTTTGTCCATGATACAATTTATAAAATAATTAAAGAACAGGCATCCGTAGCTAATTATAAATTATTAACTGATGGTGGTTTGAAAATGCGAAAACTTTCTGCTGAAAATGCAAGCTATTTTAAACAACAATTACCCTTCTACACTGTAAAACCTTTATACACAAAACTTGCATACTTCTTATACAAAGCTGGTATTCCTCTCACAGAAGCAACTGTCTTGCTTTCGGTAATAAGCTATTTTTTCATAGGGCTTTTTATTTTTTATTGGTTAAAAAAATATATGAATTTATTTTTAGTTTTACCTTCCTGCTTATTGATAATGCTTTGCCGGCCTGTGTACTCAGTTGCGGATATCTCTACTCCTGATTGCTTATCAGCCTTATTTCTTTTAGCTGCTTTTTATTGTCTCATTGAAAAAAAATCTGTAATTGCTATTTGTATTTTTTTAATCCTTTCCATCTTCACAAGGATTGATAATATTATTCCCGGTGCATATATTATTTTATTAATAACCTTAACAAACAAATGGAAAGAAAAAATATCATTTAAAAAATGTTCATTTATACTAATGGCTATGTGTATCAGTTATTTTCTTATTACTTACAATGTAAGGGAATATGGCTGGAATATTTTTTATTATCCCTCCTTCTTAAGCCATTTAAACAAGGCGTATGATAGCCATTTATCGTTTTCATTCTCAAATTATTTTTTGGTCGCAAAGTCGCAGATAATGAGTGGTTTATTTTTTTCCGATTTGATTTTGTTTTTATTATTGGGATTGATGCTTTTTATTGATCGTGCCTCAATTCAACGAGATTTTTTAAATTTTGAGCAACTTTTAATAATCGTACTTATACTGATAATTTTCACACGATTTATTTTACAACCAATTATTTCAGACCGCTTTTACATAGCTTATTATATAAGCATCCTTGTGTTAGTAATTAAGAAAATTGGATCTCAAAATGTTTTTCCAGCTACCAGTAATATAGGGTTAGGAAACCCACCTGGTGCAAAATCGGATTTATTCATTCAGTGAAATCAAGCAACCAAAAATAAAAATCTTACGTTCTCTTATATTGTGTTTTACATTTAATTTACAATTAGTGGAAGCTACTTTTATTCATGTTCAGAAGGTTAAAATCTTAATAAAAAGTCTTCTTCTTTTGTTTAAAATCCAGGCCTGCCAATGACTTTAGTCAATCCATTGTCAAAAATAAAATCAGCAAAGATTTTTAAGCGGAAAAATTCACATAAGCTGAGCGGGGATGAATTTTATAAGAATTTTTTTGTAGAAAATAAAGCGTGGAACAAAGCATCTCCTAACTATGATGAAAATCTGAGATGGAGTATCATTGAAAAATTTTTATATTTTATCAAAGGATATCATACCACATTATCGGATCATAGCAAAAGCAACATACTCGATGTGGGATGCGGCCGTGGCTGGTTAAGTAATCTTTTGTCAGAGCATGGTAATATTATTGGGATTGAACCTGTGGGGGCTGTAGTTGAATATGGCAGGCGATTGTTTCCCTGCCTTGATTTAAGAATCGGAACTACACAAAGCCTGATAGATAAAGGCTATTCATTGTACTTTGATATAATCGTATGTTCAGAAGTTATAGAGCATATAGCTGATGATCAAAAAGAAGCATTTTTAAACGAAATAAAAAGGCTTCTTAAAACAAACGGCTTTTTGATATTGACAACTCCAAGAAAGGATGCTGAAGCTGAATGGAAAAGATATGGTGATCCTGAACAACCTATTGAGAACTGGTTTTCTGAGGAGTCTCTTGCGAAGCTATTGAGCCGGACAGGATTTCAGACACATCTTTTAAAGAGACTATCTATGCCGCCGCTTAAAAGAGTACCCGAGATTGAGATATATCAGTTATGGCTGGCTCAGAAAATATAGATATAACTATCAGTGTCATTTTAAATCATTTATCTTTTAATCAATGGACATTCCAGCAAAAAAATGGACAAAAGAAAAATCGCCAAAACGCATATTGGCCATACGCTTGCAGGCAATGGGCGATCTCGTAATTACGTTGCCTTATTTACAATCTTTGAGAAATGCTTTACCACCTGATACAAAATTAGATTTACTCACTCTCGAAGAAAATAAGTCTATACCTCAAAGCATCGAACTATTTGATAAAATTTATTCAATTCGTGGATTCAGAAATTTCAAAAAGCAATTAGCGTTTACTTGCCTTTTGCTTCCCAAAATATTATTACATCGTTATGACGTTGTGCTTGACCTTCAAAATAATCTTATCAGCAAAATTGTGAGGAAAGCAGTAATGCCATACGCCTGGAGCGAATTTGATAGGTTTTCGCCCATTGCCGCCGGAGAAAGTACACGTTTAACTATTGAGGCAATTGGATTAGGCCAAAATTTTCAGGCTTCTCATTTTAAATTAAAAAAAGAATTCAATGTTAAAACACTATTAAAAGAAAACGGATGGGATGGAACATCTTCAATTGTAATTCTTAATCCTGCAGGCGCATTTGCAACCCGCAACTGGCCATTAAAAAACTATGTTGATTTTGCAAAGCTGTGGTTAGATGTATTTCCCGCAACTCAATTCCTTATTTTAGGTATTGGTTCAATTGCAGCAAAAGCAGATTTTTTCAAATCTGAATTGGGAAATAAACTTATCAATCTTGTAAATAAAACTTCACCTGCCCAGGCCTTTGCAATTATACAAACAGCAAAATTTGTTTTGTCTGAAGATTCAGGATTGATGCACATGGCGTGGGTTTCAGGTATTCCTACTTTAGCAATGTTTGGCTCTACATGCAGCGACCGGAGCAGGCCTTTGGGTAATCACACCGTTTTATTAGATTCATCTGATCTTGAATGTGGAAATTGCATGCTTGAATTTTGCAAATATGGCGAAACGCATTGTTTAACACGCTACACTCCTGAAATTGTTTTTGAAAAAGCCGTTACATTGCTTCATTCTGTTGCATCATAACTAAATAAATTCATAACAGACTTTGCGCTGTCATCCATTGAATAAACAAGAACACGCTTATACTGCGTTGTAGTATCATTCAGCAAATACGATGCTTTTTTTATCATCTCTTCTTTTGTTTGCACAATATGCCAGTGATCAATATCACGAAGCATTGGCTTTATAAAACTGATTACATGACAGCCTGCATACAAAGCTTCTAAACAAACCGTACTGAAGCCTTCATAGCTTGATGTGTGTAGAAATATTTTTGTTCGCTGCATGAATCGTAAAATTTCTAAATGTGGTTTTTCGCCGGTCAATACAATATTATTTTGTAGTTTCTGTTGAATAATTAATTGCTTCAATTGTATTTCCTGTGGCCCTTTGCCGCAAAGCATTACAGAAATACCCGGCATTTTCTCTATAATTTCTTTTACAATATTTATAAATACATCATACTGCTTTAAAGGTATCAATGAGCCTGCTCCCAAAATAGTAATATCTCTTTCAGCATTTAGCGCAGGAAATAAAGATGCGTCTATTCCATTCGGAATAATCTGCAAAGTATGAATACCATAATTTTTATAAAATTCCTGTGAAAGAAAATCCGACATCGCAATTAATTCATCCGGCTTCGGGCGAATAAGTGGTATATATTTATTTCCTTTTTTTGCATCCTGCCCCATTAGCCATGAAAAGTGTTTTAGCTTATTTTTTTTGCCAAAATATTTTCCAATTAATGCGCATTCGCCACACCAAAAACTGAATAAACCAGCAATGTTGTTTTCTTTTTTCAATTTATATAAAGTACGCCAAAACCAGCTCCACAAAAGCATCTTCGCTATTATTCCTTTTTTTGTTCCATTAAATGGAATTACCAAATTACCATGCCAGTAGTAAGCTGTTGTAAAAAAAGGATACCTGAAACTGAGAATAATAATTTTCAAAGAAGGAAAAATTTTATTTAACGACCGTATAAAAATTTGCTGGGAAGGAAGACATGAAGTATCACTTTCATCTTTAGGAAAGCCGGGCGTTAATATCACCAAAACAGGCTGATTGTTTTTCATCTAATGAAATAATTTTATTGCAAAATGAAAGGCTTTCTTTATGGTGAGTAATCAGAATGATCATTTTTCCTGCGCTTGCCAGTTCACTAAAATAATTGAGTAATCCTACTTCCGACTCCCAGTCTAATTCGCTAAATGGCTCATCAAGAATGATCAGGTCAGATTCTTTATAAAGCACTCTTGCAATTGCAATTCGCTGTCGCTGCCCACCACTAAGGTTTTTACCGTTTTCAGTAATAATTTTATTATAGCCTTCAGCATAATTGGCAATCAATTCTTTTAATCCTGTTACCCGGATTACTTCTTCCAGTTTTTGAAAATCAAAATCATTTTCATTTAACGTAATATTTTTTAAAATAGAATCATAGATCAATAAAGGCTCTTGTTTTAAATAGGAAATACGTTTCCAAAACTGTTTCCGATTTTCGCTTTCAGTGCAAATGCCATTCAATAAAATCGAGCCGTAATCTTGATTTAAAAAGCCCAATAACAAATTCATCAGAGTTGTTTTTCCTTTTCCTGACATTCCTGATAAACCAATAAAATCTCTTTTTGAAATAGTAAATGAAAAATTATTCAGAACTGGTTGGTTTTTAAAATTGAAGGAAACATTTTTAAAAGCAATAGATCGAAGTGCAGAAATATTTTGATTTATTTTTTCTAAATGAACAGAATTATTTTGCAACAAATCCTCAATAGTGAAATCATAAGTTTTTATTTGTCCACTGCTGTTTAATATTTTTACAATTCCGGGAATGATCTTGTAAGCTGCAGCCATAAAAGCCCCTATCGTTACTATCGAAATTGAATTGGTATTAACGGTAAACGAATGAATAAGAATTAAAAGAAATATGCCTAATATGGCAAATACCTCAATAAGCCTGGAAGGCATATTTTGCACTAATTGTTGCTCAGAAAGAAAATCATTGAATCCAGACTGGAGCGAATGATACCTGTTTGCAAAAAAACTTTTACTGCCATAAATATTACTTTCAATAAACCCCGATAGCGCTTCCTTTAAATATTGAATTGTTTTTTCGCTTAGAGGTTTCGCCGTTTTACGTATCACGTTTAATTTTTTTTTCATCAGGTAAGCAATGAATATTACTGGTGGTGTAAGAATCATTAAAAGCAGCGGAAACAAAACAGGGTCATACGCCAGAATAGCCGCAACCGTAATCAGGATCAAAACAGACTGGCTGACTACTTGCTGGAGCCCCGCTAAAACATAATGACAAAATTCAATCGGCTGCTGGCTGATCTTGCGAATATGCACGGACGAATCAATATTTACATAATCACTATAACTGCCATTAAGATAATTCAAAACATTTTTTTGTGAAAGCCGGGAGGCTACGCCGTACACAAATTTTAATTGCAGCCGGAAAACACGAAAACCAAAAAAATTTTTTACACTGAAAAGAATAAAAAAAACGATGATAGGCAACAGGGGGTATCTATGAAGAAAAGCATTCGATAAGTGCATCCCCGGCGCCTGATGTGTATAAAATTGTACGACCCATAAAAGGATTGCCAGGAAAGCGATATCCAATATGCTTATTAAGATATCAAGAAGAATAAGTCGTATCATCCTGCTCTTTTCTTTAGCATCCAGGATAATGAAAATATTTTTTACAATTCTTTTCAAAGTATCGCTTTGATAATCGTAATGTACAAAATGATGGCATCTAATTTCAAACACCAATGCCTGATATAGTAATTATCTATACTCACCCGGCTTTTCATTTCACCAATATCTTCTACAGGGCCGGTATATCCCATAACCTGCGCCAGTCCAGTAATCCCTGGTTTTACGCTTAGCCTGTTGGCATAATGATCCACACATTTATCATAGCGAAGGTTATCGCGTATCATGTGCGGGCGTGGGCCTACAATGGACATATCTCCCAAAAGAACATTAAAGAATTGAGGCAGTTCATCGAGGTGCTTTTTTCTTAAATACTTCCCAAATCGCGTAATCCGTTTATCATTTTCTTCCGCCTGGACCAGGTCTGCATCTTCATTTACGATCATTGAACGGAATTTGATGCAGGTAAAAACTTTGCCATTCCTTTTGTTTCTTTTTTGCAGAAAAAAAACTGGGCCTTTGGAATCAATTTCTATTATCAAAGCTATAACAGGAATCAGCCAGGAAAGTAGGCAGGTGATCACCACGAACGACAGCAAAATATCTGCTCCTCTTTTTAAACTGCGGTTATGGCTAAGTGCGAGAGGCAGACGTTCAAAAGGTACGATTTTGAGGCGTACAACGGCGGGAATAAATTTTGTCAGATACCATCCTGAAAAGGCATAATTATTTTCCTCATTTTCCCCCGCAAGGTGATTTGCCAGGGAAGGATTTATTGGATGAGGCAGGTCTGATACTTTTTTCATTTCCACACTTTTTAATAACGTTTAGTCAATTCTAAAAAATTTATTTCTTACTCTTCAATTGAAAAACTCTCGAAATATTGAATCCAAACAAAGCATTGCCTTTGCCCCATTGGCCTGACGTTTCAGTTATGAATGATTTTTCAGTCAATCCAAAAGAATTAGAAAAAAGAAGCTCAAAGACGTGGCCTCCCGTACCAATATCTACTCCAAAAGATAAAACATTATGTGCTCCGGGTGCCTTAGTACCAGGCATCTGGTAAAAATATTCAGCATTCACACCAAATCTTTTTGAAAGTTTTTGGCGCCCCGCAACGCCAATTGCAAAAATATCACGGTCGGGATGATAGTACGAAATGTTGTCAGCATGGATAAAGGTGGGTGTTATTTGCAAAGAAAATCCTTCTGAAAACTTTCTGGCGATAAGCAGTTGAAATACATAAGAAGCCCTGTTTATTTTTGCTCCCGAATCCAATTTAACCGAAGGGTCTATTTCCTCACGCTTCAGCGTGCTGATAGCAAGGGTAGGGACAAACGAAACAGATATGGGCATATTAACAGAACCGGTAGATTGTTTGAATATCTTTACTTTGAAAAATCCGTCGTACGTTTTTTGATAGCCGCCGTGTGCAATGCCTACCATGAAATTATTAGTAATACCATAATCAAAGCCCACTTTCACATTAAATGGAGAATAATCCAAACCAAAGAAATTATAAATACCGCTACTTATAGGGCCAAAGCGGTGCAGAATTCTGACGTCTAAAACATTTGCAGGAAGACTCTCCACCGACTGACCATTGATAATATGCGTATATTGAAATGTAGATTGAGTATAAAACGTTTTATTTTTTGCAGCTTCATTTATCAACTGGTTCATTAAGTTGGTAGTATCCTGCGCGAGGGTTTTTTCTGAAAAAACCGAAAAAAAGGTAGCTATCAAAACAAGTTTCATTATGCGCATAATTATTGAATTTTATGATGATTTATTTTTTTTCGTATTTACAGTTTATCTTGATTTCAATGCTTTCACCAATTTTATTGGCCACAATAGATGGAACAGAAATGTTATAATCCCTTACAAGAATAATGAACGCAGAAGTTGCAGATAGGTTTCCATCTTTGATAAGGATCGTGGCCGGCACACTGATATTTTTGGTTACCCCATGAATCGTCAGGTCTCCTTTTACATTTACCTGGTAAGTGCCGTCTTTAGTGATATCTATATTGCTAACATCTGAAATTGTTCCTTTGAATGCTGATCGGGGATATTTGTCGCTTTCTATATAATTTTCGTTAAAGTCTTCTTCCATTTTGGCTTTGGGGAAATGAAAAGCATTGTTTAGTAATGAAAATTGTATAGAGCCATTCTGGAAATTAATAACACTGATCACCTGGTTATTGGCTGCATCAATATTTTCGAGGATGGTTTTGGAAAAAAAAGAAACGTTTCCATTTTTGGTATAATATATCTGGCCATTGGCTTCCACCCTGAAAGCTGTAAAGAGTAACAACAACATCAAGACTTTTGCGGGCATTTATCTGAATTTAAATTGAACGATAGCATCTTATTAAAAAAACATCTCCCGGCAAACCCATACCCATATCGCCATTGATATAGCCGCTGCAGATTCCTTTCAGCACAATGGTATCTCCGGGCTTTTTGCCATTTACTTCTTCTTCCATAGTACAATTAACAGAGCCTCCAGAAACATTTGTTTTCAGTAATATAATTTGCTGATCCTGTTCATTTTTCGAAACACTTGTAATTACTCCCGACACCTCCACCACCTTATTCAAATAGATTGCAGAGTCGTTTCCGTTTTTAGAAAGAATGTTATAAAGCGCTATGGACGTGGTTTTTACAGCATCCGCATCCCGGATGTCAACATGAGGTTTGTTCCAAATGCGGTAAATGATGATTACAGCTATCGCAATGATGGCCACAAAAGTTAAGACAGCATACTTTCCCAATTTTCTTTGCATGGCAAACGTTTCAGGAATAAATCGGCTATTTGGGATAAAAGGTTGCTTGGGGTTTATTTTTTCTATTCTCTAACTGATAAAATTTCTATTCAAGTTGATAGATGTTTCTCGTAGATTGAAAACTATTGTGAATCTAAAAATAGATACTTGCCAAATGACGCATATCTGTAATATACGGCTTTGACTACCCGTTATTCACATCTGCAACACCACCTTGTCCGTTGACAAAATATATTTTGTGATTATTTGTACGGTTACTGTAAATAGCTATCAGAATTAGGATTCACAGGATGAAAAGATAAACCGGATTTTTCTTTCAAGGTTGCCAACCTTGAGAAGGTTGGGAACCCTGATTACAGCGATTGGCAAACATTTTAAATTACCTTTACTAAAATCCGAAAATGGAAAGAAATAGAAAGTGAAGAAGTTGAAAATAAAAATGAATTGAAAAGGTAAATTGTTGAGAATGATTTGCATCTTTTAATCAACTTTTGATTTGGGATTGTTCGTGATGCCGATGGGTTGTTATTATAATTTATTTTGCTTCTCCTAAACAAAAATATTCAATCAAATATTACCATATGAATTTGTATGGATCATATTGACATTCATCCTTCTTCTATTGCCATTAGAACAACCTTATATGGCATTGCTGTAAGTGTAGTACTTATTTTTTTAAAGGGAATTTCCGGTCACTTAGGACATTCCTATGCCTTAATTGCAGATGCAACTGAATCAGGTGCAGATATTTTAAGTTCCGGGTTGTTATGGTTGGGCCTACGGATAGCAATAAAAAAACCAGATAAAGAGCATCCTTACGGTCATGGGAAGGCAGAGCCATTAGCAGCCATTGCTGTTTCTCTTTTTTTAATTGCCGCTGCCGCATGGATTGCTTATCATTCAATAAATTTTATAAGCACTCCGCACGAATTACCTCATAGCTTCACTTTATGGATACTATTGATCGTTATTGGTATTAAAGAAACCATGTTTCGTTATGTTTTAAACATTGGTAATAAAATAAACAGCGAGGCAGTAAAAGCAGATGCCCATCATCACAGGAGTGATGCTATCACATCGATAGCAGCCTTTATCGGAATTTCTATTGCCATAATTGGAGGCAAAGGTTATGAAAGCGCAGATGATTGGGCGGCACTTGTGGCATCTGCATTGATTTTTTATAATGCTATCGTAATATTAAGACCGGCATTATCAGAAATTATGGATAAAGTTCCCTCTAATGAAATCGTTGAAAAAGTAAAAGAAATAGCAGCAACTGTGCCTCTGGTAAAAGGCATAGAAAAATGCTATGTAAGAAAGATGGGATTCGATTATTATGTGGATATTCATATTGAAGTAGATGGCCAGCTAAGTGTTACAGAAGGCCATCGCATTGCACATGAAGTTAAAGATGCTCTTCTTGAGAGTAAGTTAAGAGTTACAAACGTTTTGGTGCATGTAGAACCGTTTTAACCAATGGCAGCGCGTGATACCAGAAATTCTTAGATTCCGAAATAAATATAAATGCCTAATCCTTTTGGCCCGCTTAAAGAAAAAGTATTTTTAAAATTATTTTTTTCGCAAACTATTAGTTTGCTTGGCGATGCATTTACCTGGGTAGGAATTGCATTATTAGCTTTTCAATTTGGAGGGACACATTCTGCCGCAATTCTTGCTACTGCGTTAACATTAAGAGTAGTTGCTTTTATTATTTTTGGTCCTTACGCCGGAGTACTTGCTGATAGAATAGACAGAAAAAAAATTCTTTATACCACTCACTTTGTTAGAATGGCCATAGTGGCTTCCCTGCCTTTTGTAACAACAGCTTTACAAATTTATTTGCTCATTTTCTTTCTAAATATTTTCAATGCTTTTTTTACACCGGCTTACCAGGCAGCGATTCCTCAATCCATAAAAGATGAAAAAGAATATAGCTCAGGAATTGCATTATCTAATGCAACTAATCAATTACTTGGAGTTTTAGGGCCGGGACTTGCAGGTGCAATTGCGGCATGGCTTGGCGCCAGAGAAATCTTTTTTGTAGATGCTGCGTCATTTATTATTGCCGCGGTAATTATCCTCACTTTACCATCTTTATTAATAATCAAAAAAGAAGAAGGGACGGGTTCTGTTCAAGCAAAAATCTGGACGGATATTGTAAAAGGAACACGCCTTCTATTTCAAAACAAAGCAGTGCGATTTGCATTGTTGGTTGAATTGGTTTCGGCAATTGCGGGAGCACAAATATTAGTAAACACAGTTGGTTTTGTAAAAGGGCAATTGCATTTAGGAGACAAACAGTATGGTTATGTAATGGCTGCATTCGGCGTAGGAGCCGCAATAGCGGCATTTGCTTCAGGCAATTTTGACAAATCAAAAAACAGGATTATTTCTTTGTTTGCTGGCGGCATATTGGTTTGCCTTTCCATTGCTTTCGCCAATTATGTTGTTTTTGTTCCATTGCTGGTTCTATGGCTAATAGCAGGTTTTGGCCAAACTCTTGCAGAGATGCCTTCTCAAATATTGATAGCGGAGAAATATCCAGAAGAAGAACATGGTAAAATTTATGGAGCGCACTTTGCATGGTCGCATTTGTGGTGGGCATTTGCTTATCCTATCGCCGGATTTACCGGTTACCATTTTCAAAATATGGAATTTTTAATTGGTGCCATACTTAGTCTTACACTTTTGATAATAATAACTTTGCTTTTTTATCCAAAAAATAATTATTAATTCAGAAAAAGAAAACACATGACAGGCAATTTCGCTAAAAGATTTTTAATAGACATTAACCCAATGAAATGGATATTTTTGATTGCTTTTTCGCTTTCGCTTGCTCATGTTAGTCGTGGGCAAAAACCAGAATTAAAAAAGCCGTTAAAGGAAAACTTAATCAATAACAATACTACCAATCTTACAAAGTATCTTGACCAAAAAAAATGGAATGAATTATTTCCTCACAGATATGGAATTGGCTTAAAAGATTCCATCAATCATAATCCTGAATTTTATTCATTCAAAACATTTGTTGCTGTAGCAAAAATATTTCCATCCTTTCTTTCAGAAGGAGACGAAACAATTCAGAAAAGAGAATTAGCTGCTTTTCTTGCCAACATAGCACAGGAAACAAGCGGTGGCTGGCAAACTGCACCGGGCGGCTATTTTAAGTGGGGATTATATTTTCTTGAAGAAAACAATATTGATAAAAATAATTTCTACAATGACACTTCAAAGAAAAATTATCCTGGTGTTGAAGGAAAATATTATTATGGCCGCGGCCCAAAACAATTAACCTGGAATTATAATTATGGGCAATTTAGCGAAGCCTGGTTTGGCAGCAAAGACACCTTATTGCAACATCCTGAATTATTATCCAAAAGCCCAGTTCTTTCTTTTGCATCTGCCATTTGGTTTTGGATGACACCGCAATTTCCAAAGCCATCATGTCATGATATTATGATTGGCAAATGGATACCAAATGCCAATGATACGCTCAAAGGAAGGATGCCAGGTTTTGGCGCTACGGTAAATGTTATTAATGGAGGAATAGAATGTGGAATCGGAACATCGTTGCCTAAAACACAATACAGGTATGAGTATTACCAATATTTCTGTAAATATTTTCATGTACCGCCGGGTGAAAATATTAGTTGTGCAAATCAGAAACCGTTTGGGCAATAAATTGGATTTTGATGGGCACATATGGATTATTATTGCTTAAATTTTGTTGCCATAATCAAATATCTAAATCATGAAATGGATAACGCGTGAGAAACCAAAGATTGACCGCATTGCATCTCCATGGCTTATTAAAAATTTCGTTGATGCCGATGCAGAATTTATATACGCACCGGTTGAAAAAGTAAAAGGACTAGCTAAAAAATTAAATGCAATACCCTTCGACATGCCGGATGTGGAGTTCTCGCATCATGAAGACAAATGCACGTTTGATTACATCATTACAAAATATAAGATAGCAGACCCTGCTATACATACACTGTCTGTAATTGTAAGAGCGGCAGATACAGACAGGCATGACCTTGCAAAACAGGCATCAGGGTTATGGGCCATATCAGCAGGTCTTGCCTATAACACACAAGATGATTACGAACTGCTACAAAAAGGAATGCTGATTTATGATGCTCTGTATAGCTGGGCAAAGTATTTGCAAAACGTAAAGCACACTCAAAACCCCATTGAACATTTGTTCATAGATGTTTCTAATAATTTTATAAAGCAAAAATCTACAACGAAAAAAACTCCTGAATGGGTTAAAGAATTGAAAGAAATTATACAGGATCATGTTGATACTAATTTGAATCTGGCTGAGGTTTCAAAAAGCCTCGATATAAATCCTTCCTATTTATCGCGTGAATTTTCCAGGCATTTTGATAACCTTTCTTTTGGTGAATATATCCGGAAACTGCGGATCGAAAAAGCCATTGAATTAATCAAATTACAAACACACTCACTTACCGAAGTAGCTTATCTAACAGGCTTTTCAGATCAAAGCCATTTTACCAGGATATTTAAACAGCATACAGGTAAAAATCCTTCCGCTTTTAAGAAGGAATTTGCAAAAGGTAAAGGATATACAAAAGGTTGATTTTATTCTATTTTTTTAGAAACGATGCAGGCAACTTTGCTAATAAATGAGCTCTCTTACATTTTTTTTCAAAATGTTTTCTAATAGTTATAGGGTACTGGAACAAATTACCAATGAATTAAAATCATAAAATGAAATATTTCTTCTTTTACTGGTTTCTCTTCCTGAGCGTTTGCTGTTTCTCCGGTTGCAAAGCCCAATCTACTTTTGGAGAAAATTATTTGCAGGTAACTAAAATAATTTCACTTCCTGGTGTAAAAGGGCGTATAGATCATCTGGATATTAATTTAAAAAAACAAATAGTTTATGTAGCAGCATTAGAAAGTAATGCGGTAGAAGTTGTCGATATTAATAACGGAAAAGTATTGCACATTATAACAGGACTGGATGAGCCACAGGGAATCGCATATATACCTCAAAGCCAGGAGATATTTGTTGCTAACGGGGGCAACGGGGATTGTGATTTTTATAATGCAAACACCTTTTATAAAGTTGCTACTGTACAATTAAAGTCTGATGCAGATAATGTTCGTTATGATTCTGCTGATAAAAAAATTTATGTAGGATATGGCCGTGGCGGCATTGCCATAATTGATGCGGCTTCGCATAAACAAACAGGCGATGTAAAATTGCCATGCCATCCGGAAGGATTTCAAATTGATACTAAAACTAATTTACTTTATGTTAATCTTCCTTCCTGCAATTTGATTTCAGTGGTAGATTTAAAACAATTAAAGATAATCAGAAATATCAGTGAAAATTACCGTTCAGGTAATTTCCCAATGGCTCTGGATTCATCAGGAGAAAGGCTTTTCATTGGCTATCGCCATCCGGGAAAATTAGTAGTAATGAATACAAAAAGCGGCCACAGAATATGCGTTAATGATTTGACAAATGACAGCGATGATCTTTTTTACGATGAAGAAACAAAACGTATATATGTGAGTTGTGGCGGCGGATACACCAACTTAGGATACATCAATATTTTTCAATTAGAAAGCGGTAATAATTGTAAGCAGATAGCGAACATTCCCACAAGAAATGGTGCCAGGACTTCTTTATTAGTTCCACAATTAAATCTCTTTTTGGTAGCGGAGCCATCTGTTTATTCCCACGATGGCGAAATGATGGTTTATAAAACTCAAAAATAAATGCAGCATTTAAACTATAATATTTTGTCTAATCATTTATAAAACTATAATAATGAAAAAAATACTTCAACTCAGCATCGTTTTTTTGGTTCTACACAACGTTTGTTACAGCCAGCAACCTCAGCATGCAAAAATGAAATCCATAAAATGAAAATGGAGAATATCAAACCTCTTGATATCGCTTCCATTGAAAAAATTACCGGTATGAAAGGAAAAGAAAACAACGGGCAATATAAAATAACAGTACCTCAAAATGATTTGAATGTTACCCTTGATGGTTTCAAAATAATACCTGCTATGGGACTGGGTAGTTGGGTTGCATTCACACCTTCTTCTGAAGGAGCCATGATAATGGGAGATATTGTACTTACAGAAACCGATCTTGCCCCATTTGAGCAGGAAGTTATTCGGCAGGGTTTAACTATTTCGGTTATTCATAATCATTTTCTTCGCAATCATCCAGCCGTTATGTTCATGCATATTGGAGGCATGGGGAAAAACAGATTTGATGGCGCAAAAAGTAAAACCTCTGTTTGATAAAGTAACCCAATTGAGAGGAAAGAATCCTGCGTCTGCACTTGCTGACAGCGTAGAAAATACAATAGACATAAAAAAATTAGACGCTATTATTGGAAACAAGGGAGAAATGAGCAAAGGAGTTTATAAATATATTATCGGACGTCCTGATGTTGATTTAAAAGAGCATGGTTTACCTGTTACAAAATTTGGAGGCTTTAATACTTGGGCTGCATGGCAGGGCACGGAAGACAAAGCAGCAGTTGCAGGCGATTTTACCATGTTGGAAAATGAAGTAGAGCCGGTTATAAAAGAATTAATTGAAAATGGAATAGAAGTAGTGGCCTTACATAATCACATGATACATGAACAACCACGCATTTTCTTTTTACATTATTGGGGCGTTGGGCCTGCTGAAAAATTAGCAAAAGGATTGAAAGCGGCATTAGATGAAACCGGTAAAGAAAAATAATAGTTCGTTATATTAAAACCTTTTCCTTGTTTTCTTTTTGTTTAAATGAATATAATTCGCCTAAGCAGAATGCGCTTATTGCCATTACTAAATCGCGGGCGGCAATATCAAAATACATTCCCCATACTAAAACGATAACAATGCCGAGCAGCCATAACGCTACAATGTAGGCGCCCACGCGGGGGATGATCAACACTATGATACCAGCTATAATCTCTATTACTCCTACGATCATCATAAAAGTATATGGTGAAAAGGGAATGTATTTTACCAAAGGAGTGAGGTATTTATCCCAGTCAACAAGCACATCAAAAAACTTATCAACGCAATTAAAAGGAATTTTAGTTTTCTCGCTTTTAAGTGAAAGATGTTCATAAGATAAATATCTGCGATTAAGCATTACTGTTATACTTCTTTAATTTGCAGTAAACAGAGAAATAAGGGGGATTTTTATCTTAGAATAGGGAAAAAGCAGTTTATAATTTATTAATGATGATAAAAAGAAAACTGACTTGATTGAGAAACTTACAAAAGCTGTTTCGAGTTTAGCGGAACAGGTAGAACATTTGAAAAGGAAAATAATTGAATAATGGTCGTTTAATGATTACGCTTGCCCTTGATACGAGGGCATTTTAATGTAAGAGAATTGAGTGCGGAAAATTGCTTATTTTTGGACTAGTAAAATCAATAAATTTTTTATTATGGCAGCAATAACTACAGACGCAGCAACAGCGCGGGAAAAGCTTCATCATATCATTGATGAAATCGAAGATGTGCGGGTAATCAATCTGTATGAATTTCTGAAAGATGAAGATGAGAGATTTGATGATATCGTTTATACTGGTGAAGTAAAAGCACGCATTGCAAAAGTACGTGATGATTATGCAAACGGCAGGATGGAAAGTTTTCTTAACGACGAGCAATTCCATGATGAACTTAAACATTTGAGAAGCGGTAAATGAAATACAAATTCATAATCAGCAAGCTTGCGGCGAAGGATGTTAAGCAGTCGTTTGAATGGTATGAAGAAAGGAGTAAACAAGCTGCTGATAATTTCACAATTGAAATAGAAAACCCAGTAAAAAAAATTTGCGACAATCCCAGGAATAGCAAAAACAAACACGAAGATTGTTATGAGATTAAATTGAAGAAATTTCCGTTTACCATTATTTACTTAATTGATGAAAATAAAAAGTTTGTTATCATAACCGGCGTTTTTCATCACATGAGAAACCCGAAAAATAAATATCGAAATCTATAAGTGTAAACAAATCACATTAGCGAATATTAATGCTAAGAGTAATTAGAAAAATTTCAATTTATTTGGTAAATTTGTTAGCGGTATATCTACTATCCGGAAGGATGTAAAGAGGCGACGAAATAAAATAAAATCTTATTATGAACACAGAAACTATAAGAGAGCAATTACATAACTATTTGGAAATAGCCAATGATAAAAAATTAAAGGCTTTTTATGTAATGGCAGAAGATGAAATAAAAAAAACTTCTGTTTCCTACTCAGAAGAGTTTAAGAAAGAACCGGACACCAGAGTTAATCAGTATCTCAGCGGTGATAAGATGGTTACTCCGTCAGAAATGAATAAAAGATTGCAGCGTATTCGCAAAAAAAGGGCATAGACATGGCATATTCTTACATGATTCACCTATTGCTGCTGATGAATATGAAGAAACCTTTACTTGGTATGAGGAAAGAAGTGTTATTACAGCAGACTCTTTTATAGTAGTAGTAGCCTATAGTAGTAGTAGCCGTTCAGAACGCTATCCAGGCAGCATGTAACGATCCTTACAGATACAGGAACACATATAAAAACCTGCATGAACTTACTTTAAAAAAATACCCATTTAATTTAATTTAATTTAATTTTATTTTATTTTATTTAATTTACTACATTGATGAGGAACGGCAAAGGATTGTTATAGTCTCTATTTATCATCATAAAAGAAATCCAACTGGAAAATACCTTAAAACAAAAAGAAAATAAAGATTTTTTATAAAGAAATTATCAAGAGTAAACAATTGCGCGCGCATAATTTTATTGCGTTTATGCGTTGATGTTATAATGTCTGGTTTTGCAGTAAATGGAGGAATAAGAGAGATTTTTATTTTTTATTTTAAATAAAAGTTATTTGAGATAAAGATAATTGCGTTTATTCATTGACGTTATACTAGCCGGCTTTACAGCAAACGACACAAATAGAAGAGATTTGGATTTTTTTATTTCAATAAGAATTGTTTGAGATAGATGTAATTGCGTTTATACATATACGTTATAATTTAAGTAAACGAGGAAATAAGGAGGATTTTTATTTCTTAAGAAGAGAATAAATCATTAAAATATTAAAGGCTTCCAGAACGGAAGCCTTTAATATTTAAGTAAAGAATGAAAATTTTTGAAAACTATTTTATAGAATAAAGCGGATAGGTCGTGATGAATTAAATAATATTTGTTTTAAGCTAATATTTTTAGTATACTTGAGCTAAAACTATTAGTTATGTTTACAGGAATGAGTTTAATAGAATTTACAAAAAAGTTTCAGAGTGATGCTGATTGCATAACCTATTTGATGGATATAAAATGGAAAGACGGAGTAAAGTGCAA
>Ga0307374_10001656_pt1 | contig 40766 bp, 49 predicted proteins | sample OX3MG_FD_202532 | JGI IMG/M metagenome (GOLD analysis project Ga0307374, IMG submission 202532) | Soil microbial communities from Risofladan, Vaasa, Finland - OX-3 | ecosystem: Environmental > Terrestrial > Soil > Coastal area > Acid sulfate soil | place: Finland: Risofladan, Vaasa | collected... | reverse complement strand
TGGTCGGCGCGGACCTCGTTACCCAGTCCTAACTCCGCGCTCCGACTGTGGGAAGCCTGCCCGCGAGCCTCCACCCTCTCGTCGCCGAACCGGGCCGGAGTGGCCTATGCCTCGACTTCGACGGGACCCTGTCGCCCATTGTGAAGGACCCCGCCACGGCGCGCCCGCTCCCGGGCGTCCCCGCGCTGCTAGGCGCGCTCGCCGCGCGGTTCGCCATGGTCGCGGTCATCTCGGGGAGGCCGCTGTCCTTTCTTCAGGACGTCCTCGGCTCGCCGTCGGGTGTCCACCTCGTGGGTCTCTATGGACTGGAGCGTGCGGGCCCCGATGGCGCGCGCCTCGTGGCCGACGGCGCGGAACCCTGGGAAGCGGTAATCGGAGACGTCGTGGCGCGTGCCACGGCGGAGTCACCAGACGGCGTGCATGTGGAGCCGAAAGGCTTCACCGTGACCCTGCACTGGCGGACGGAACCTCGCGACCAGCGTTGGGTGGAGGAGTTCGCCGCACTCGAGGTCGAGCGGCGCGGCCTCGTGGCCCACCATGCGCGGGCATCTCTGGAGCTCGGCCCGCCCCTGCCGGTGGACAAGGGCTCCGTGGTGCGGGTCCTGGCAGGCGGCCTGCACGCCGTCGCCGCCTTCGGGGACGACCTGGGCGACCTGCCGGCCTTCGACGCACTCAGCGACCTCGCGACCGAGGGGCTGGCGGTGGCCCGGGTGGCCGTGATTGACGAGGAGAGCCCGCCCGAGGTGGCTGAGCGGGCCGATGTGCTCGTACAGGGTGCCCATGGCGCCATCGCCCTCCTGGAGGAACTGCTCGCCGCAGCCGGCTGATGTGCGGGGAAGGACGGAACGACAGGGAGCGGCTGGTACTCGACCGTCAGGCGGATCACTGAGCGGCTGCGAGTTGATCCGCCAACCAGTCCTCCGCCCGCCGCGACCGCACGGCTGACGCCAGCCAGCGGGCCCGGGCCGCCCGCTCCGGGGCGTCCATGGAGAGCGCCGTGTGCAGCGCCTCGGCTGTGGCAGTGACATCGAAGGGGTTGACGCCGACGGCCCCAGCCCCCGCCCCGGCCTCCTCCGCCCCGACCCCATGGAGCTCTTCCCATGCCCCGGCCTCATGGGAGAGCACCAGCACCCCGTCAGCCGCGTTGAGCAGCGGTCCCTCCTTGGCGACGAGGTTGAGGCCGTCGCGCACGGGGTTCACGAGCAGCACGTCGTACAGGGTGAGGGCGGCCAGCGAGCGGGGGCGGTCGTCCTCGACGTGCAACAGGATGGGCGTCCACCCGGGGGTCCCCAGCGAGGCATTGATCCGCTCCGCCACGTGCGTCACCTCGGCCCCGTAGGCGAGGTACTCGGCCAACCCCTGCCGCGACGGATACGCCAGCGCCAGGTGCACGACGCGCCCGCGCCACTGGGGGTACGCGATGAGCAGCTCCTCGAAGGCCAGTAGGCCGCGCAGGATGTTCTTGGAGGGCTCCACCCGGTCCACGCGCAGGATGATGCGGCAGTCGCCTGCCTCGGCCCGCAGCGCGTCCGCAGCCCGGGCGCACTCGGGGCCCGAGGCCTCGGCCGGCAGGCCCCCGACGTCCGGCGAGAGCGACGAGACGAACGTGCGCGGCGGAGCCAGGCCGGCTGTCGCGTAACACGCCGTGAACCCCGCCTCCCACTTGTGCGCGTGGAAGCCGCAAGCGCCGAAGCCGGCCAGTCCGTCCAGCAGCTCGTCGGCGGCCGCGTCGGGTAGCACGTGCAGCATGTTCGGATCGGCGAAGGGGATGTGGCAGAAGTGCGCCGTCGGCAGGTCCGGACGGGCCTCGCGGAGCATCCGCCCGAGCAACGAGAAGTGGTAGTCCTGGACGAGGACGACGGTCCCGGGTTCCGCTGACCGGGCGATCACGTCGGCCGCGGCCTGGTTGTAGCGCCGGTAGCTGTCCCAGGCCTGCCGCCAGTACCGGTCGAAGCGGGGCCGGCGCGGCAGATCGAAAAGATGATGGTGGCAGTACCACAGGGTCGAGTTGGCGATGACGTCGTAGGCCCCGCGGTAGGTGTCGTCGTCCACCATTATGGGCAGGAGGGCCACGCGGTCGTCGGCCATGAGGCCCTGGTCCACCGCGGCACGGTCGGCTGCGCCCATGGTGACCGAGGCCCACGTCGCCCGGGTGCCGGCCAGCAGGGGCCTGAGCGCCGAGACGAGGCCGCCTCCGGCGGGAAGGGGCTGCAGGGTCCCGTGCACGTCCTGGCGGAAGGACAGGGGCCCGCGGTTGGACACCACCATCACGCTGCTCATGCCGGCACGGATCAGTGGGGCCAGGCCCGCTCCAGCGCGGCGCGCAGGACGTCGACGGCCTGGGGGCGCAACTCGTCGAGGGGGCGGTTGCGGTGGATCCGCTCGCCGAGGTCGACCTGCGCCAGCACGCCGGGACCGAAGTGACGCGCCACGTCAATCAGGAGCCCGAGCTCGACGCCGTAGCCGTCGGCGAAGCCCACCTTTTCGAAAACCGAGCGATGGCCGGACGTTTCTCCGGCCAGCGGCTGGCGCACCTCGGACAGCTCTGGGAAGAGGAGCTCGAGCACGGGTCGGGCGACGAGCTCGGTGACACGTCCGCCGCCCGTCGGGTCGCCGTGCAGCGGCCGCGTGTAGAAGCCCTTGACCAGCGCGATGTCGTCGCGCAGCAGGAGCGGCCCGAGCATGCCGGTGACGAAGGCCGGCGTGGTGTTGGCCACATCGGCGTCCAGGTAGACGATGACGTCGCCGGAGGCCGCCTCCAGCGCGGCGGCCATGGCCTGCCCCTTGCCCCCCTTGCCGGTTTCGTCCCGGTGGTCGACCACCCGGGCACCCGCGCTGTGCGCCTGCTCGGCCGTGTCGTCGGACGACCCGTCGTTGAGCACGATGACCTCGTCGACCAGTCCGTTCCCGCCCGCTTTGGCCAGGAAGGGCTGGACCACCGCCCGGACCACCGAGCCGACCGTGGAGCCCTCGTCGCGGGCGGGAATGCACACCGAAACCCTCCGGTCGCCCTTGGCCCGGAGCACACTGGCGACCGGGAAGTCGCCGTGCTTGAACGTGCGAGGGCCCGTCATCCCCGGCTGGGGTCCCTGTTCGGCCTGCGGCATGTGCGTCAGGCTACCGGCAGGCCGCGGCCGGATCGGCCAGCGCCCGTTGACGATCGGTGGAACGGACCGGCTACCATGGGGGGCATCATCCAGAGCGACTGAGGGACGGGCCCGTCGACGTCGCGGCAACCAGTGCACACCCTTCGGGGGGCAGCAGGTGCCAATGCCCGATCGATGAGGAGGACCTTATGGTTGATTTCGTGACAGGGCTGCGTTGTCGTGAATGCGCGCGCCCCTTCCCTGCCGAAGCGCTGCATGTCTGCGACTACTGCTTCGGTCCTCTGGAGGTGGCCTACGACTACGAGCGGATCGCGGCCGCCGTCAGCCGGGAGCGCATTGCCGCTGGCCCCCGATCCATCTGGCGCTACCGCGACCTCCTCCCCGTCGACGACGAGAGCCCGGTCGACCTTGGCGCCGGTTTCACGCCGCTCGTGCGGGCCGACCGCCTGGCGGCCGAGCTCGGGTTGGGCGAGCTGTGGATTAAGGACGACACCGCCAACCCGACAGGATCCTTCAAGGACCGTGTCGTCTCGGTCGCGCTGACCAAGGCGCGCCAGCTCGGCTTCAAGGTGGCCGCGTGCGCCTCGACCGGCAACCTGGCCAACTCGGTGGCGGCCCACGCGGCCCGCGCCGGGCTCGAGTCGGTGGTGCTCATCCCGCACGACCTCGAGTCGGCCAAGGTCACCATGACCACCATTTACGGCGGCACCGTGATCGCGGTCGAGGGCACCTACGACGATGTCAATCGTCTCTGCGCGGAGCTCTCGAGCGAGCGGCCCAGCTGGGCCTTCGTCAACGTCAACGTGCGCACCTATTACGCCGAGGGCTCCAAGACGCTCGCCTTCGAGATCGCGGAGCAGCTCGGCTGGCAGGCGCCGGACCATGTGATCGTGCCGATCGGCTCGGGCAGCCAGCTCACCAAGGTGACCAAGGGCTTCGCGGAGCTGGGCAAGGTGGGCCTGCTGGACGAGGTGCCCCATGTGCGGATATCGGGCGCGCAGGCCGAGGGCTGCGCGCCGGTCGCCACGGCCTTCGCCGAGGGCACCGACGCCATCCGCCCGGTCAAGCCCAAAACCATCGCCAAGTCGCTGGCCATTGGCAACCCCGCCGACGGGTGGTACGCCCTGGAGGCCATCCGCTCGACCGGCGGCGCCTGCGCCGCCGTGAGCAACGCCGAGGTGGTCGACGCCATCGGCCTGCTCGCCCGCACCGAGGGAATCTTCGCCGAGACGGCGGGCGGGGTGACGATCGCCACCCTGGCCAAGCTGGCTGCCGCCGGCGTGGTCCGGCCCGACGAGCGGGTCGTGGCGCTGGTCACCGGCCATGGGCTCAAGACGGTCGAGGCCCTCTCCGGGTTCGCCCAGCCCACCGCCACCATCGCCCCCACCCTGGCCGCGTTCGACGCGGCCGTGACCCTTGAGGAGAGCAGCCGATGAGCCTCACCGTCCGCATCCCGACCCAGCTGCGTACCCTCACCGGAGGGGCGGGGGAGGTCGAAGTGGAGGGGACCACCGTCGGAGATGCCCTCAAGGCCCTCGACGTGGCCCATCCCGGGCTGGCCGAGCGCCTCTTCGACGACGCGGGCGGCCTCCGGCGCTTCGTCAACGTGTTCCTGGCCGACGAGGACGTGCGGTTCCTGGAGGGGCTGGCCACGCCCATCACCCCAGGCCAGACGCTGTCGATCGTGCCGGCGGTGGCCGGGGGCTGAGCCCGGCCGGGGCGCCCTTGCGCGCGGCGGCCGAAGGTGGTTTCCTATTAGCACTCGACTGATGAGAGTGCTAACGGACCCAGCGTGGGCCCGTGGAACCATGGAGGAACACACCTGATGGCCAAGATCATCGCCTTCGACGAGGAAGCCCGGCGCGGCCTCGAGGCCGGCATGAACAAGCTCGCCGACGCCGTGCGCGTCACCCTCGGCCCCAAGGGCCGCAACGTGGTGCTCGACAAGAAGTGGGGCGCCCCCACCATCACGAACGACGGTGTCTCCATTGCCAAGGAGATCGATCTGGAGGACCCCTTCGAGAAGATCGGGGCCGAGCTCGTCAAGGAAGTCGCCAAGAAGACCGACGACGTCGCCGGTGACGGGACGACCACGGCGACCGTGCTCGCCTGGGCCATGGTGCACGAGGGCCTGCGCAACGTGGCGGCCGGGGCCAACCCGATGTCGCTGAAGCGGGGCATAGAGGCGGCCGTCGAGACGGCGGTCGCCGCCATCCACGCCATCTCCAAGGAGACCGAGTCCAAGGCGCAGATCGCCCAGGTGGCGTCCATTTCCGCGGCCGACACCGAGATCGGCGAAATGATCTCCGAGGCCATCGACAAGGTGGGCCGTGACGGGGTCATCACCGTGGAGGAGTCGCAGACCTTCGGGATGGACATGGACCTCGTCGAGGGCATGCGCTTCGACAAGGGGTACATCGCCCCCTACTTCGTCACCGACCCCGAGCGCATGGAGGCCGTCCTGGAGGACGCCTTGGTGCTGCTGGTCGGCACGAAGATCACCGCGGTGCGCGACCTGCTGCCCGTGCTCGAGAAGGTCATGCAGAGCGGCAAGCCGCTGCTGATCATTGCCGAGGACGTCGAGGGCGAGGCCCTGGCCACCCTGGTCGTCAACAAAATCCGTGGCACCTTCCGCTCGGTGGCGGTCAAGGCCCCGGGTTTCGGCGAGCGTCGCAAGGCCATGCTGCAGGACATCGCCATCCTCACCGGCGGCCAGGTCGTCACCGAGGAGGTCGGCCTCAAGTTGGAGAACGTGACGCTCGACCTGCTGGGCACCGCCCGCAAGGTGGTCATCACCAAGGACGAGACCACCATTGTCGAGGGTGCCGGGACCGAGGCCGACATCAAGGGCCGGATCAACCAGATCAAGACCGAGATTGAGAACACCGACTCGGACTACGACCGCGAGAAGCTCCAGGAGCGGCTGGCCAAGCTGTCCGGTGGCGTCGCCGTGATCAAGGTCGGAGCGGCCACCGAGGTGGAGCTCAAGGAGAAGAAGCACCGCATTGAGGACGCTGTCTCCACGACCAAGGCTGCCATTGAAGAGGGTGTCGTCCCCGGTGGTGGCGTGGCGCTACTCCGTGCGCAGACCGCCATCCTCGAGCGGGCCGAGAAGCTGGAAGGTGACGAGTCGACCGGTGCCCGCATTGTGGCCCGGGCCGTCGAGGAGCCGTTGAAGCAGATCGCCGTCAACGCCGGCCTGGAAGGCGGGGTCATCGTCGACAAGGTGCGCAACCTCAAGGGTGCCCACGGCCTCAACGCCGCCACCGGCGAGTACGGCGACCTCTTCAAGGAGGGCGTCATTGACGCCGCCAAGGTGACCCGCTCTGCCCTGCAGAACGCGGCGTCCATCGCGGCGCTGTTCCTGACCACCGAGGCCGTCATCTGCGACAAGCCCGAGGAGCATGACCACGGGGGCATGCCCGGCGGCGGGATGGACGACTACTAAACCCAGTCGGCAACCCCGCAAGCACTCGGCCGGGCGCCCTTCGGGGCGCTCTGCCGCGTCAGGCGGGCGGCCCGCCGATCCGCGGGGCGTGCTTGCGCGGGCTCTTCCCGCGCTCGAAGGCGACGATGCTGTCGTAAAAGTGCATCGACAGCGTCGACGCGGTGAACGCCGTCGGCGCCAACGTCGTCATGGGCACGCCCCCGGGGTCCCGGTGCTCGAGCGCCGCCCCGAACGCGGTGTCGGCGTTTAACTCGTCAATGAGGCCCTTGGCGGTCTCAATGAACGAAGCCGGCGCACGGAGGCCCCCACCGAACTCGGGCCAGTAGGCCGTGTGCAGATCCTCCACCATGTACACGCCGTCGGGGCGCATGCGGGGGTAGAGGTAGGCGAAGGTGGCCGCCACGTGGCGCATCACGTGGCTCCCGTCGTCGAGTACCACGTCGGGTGGGCCGAACTCGTCCAGCAGCCCCTGGAGGACACCGGTGTCGGACTGGTCGCCCACCCGGATGGCGATCTGGTCCTCGGCCAACGCCGTCCGGTCCTCAACGTCGAGCCCGACGATCTGCGCGTACGGGCCGAAGTAGCGCTTCCAGAGTTGGAGTGAGCCGCCCTGGGCCACCCCGATCTCCCAGAACACGACCGGTCGGTTGACGTAGCGCGCGAAGTGGCTCTCGTAGGCCGGGAAGTAGTGCGTCCACTTGTGCACTTCCCGGCCCTGGTGCGTGAGGAAGTCCCTCCACAGACCACTCATCGGGCCAGGCTATCGGTCAGCGTCTGACCAGCCGGGTTGTGCGTTCTCTACACTGGCCCGGTGCCCGCTGCCGAGACGACCGAGTCCGGTTCACCGCTGCTCCCCTCGGTCGGGCTGGCCGTGCTGCACCTCTTCTGCCAGGTGGGGCCCGACCTCGAGCAGGACGTCGTCCACAAGGCCGTCGCGTCCATGGAGGCTGACGGCTACCAGGTGGTTCCGGTCGCGCTGCTCGGACACAAAGCCGATCTCGGGCTGATGGTGCTCGGCCCCGACCTGTGGCGCCTGCGCCAGTTCCAGTCGGCCGTGCAGCAGGCGGGGGCCGAGCCGGTCGCGTCCTACGTCTCGCTGACCGAGGTGTCGGAGTACGCGGCCGGCCTTCCCGAGGAGTTGCGGCAGGCCCGCCTGTTCCCCCAGCTGCCGCCGGAGGGGAAGACGGCGTTCTGCTTCTACCCGATGTCCAAGCGCCGCGACGGCGAGGCCAACTGGTACCGGCTCGATTTCGATCGGCGCAAGGAGCTGATGCTCGGACACGGCAAGGTCGGGCGGACGTTCGCCGGCCGCATCCTCCAGGTCATCACCGGCTCGACCGGTCTGGACGATTTCGAGTGGGGCGTCACCCTCTTCGGCGTGCACCCCGACGACCTCAAGCAGTGCGTCTACGACATGCGCTTTGACGAGGGATCAGCCGTGTACGCCGAGTTCGGCCCCTTCTACACCGGGATGGTGGCCGACATCGGCACGGTGCTGGCGGCCCTCATCCCGTGACGGCCCAGCTGCACGACCTGCAGGACGAGCTGCGCCACCTCGGTCGTGTCGTGGTGGCCTTCAGTGGCGGCAGCGACTCCGCCCTCCTGGCCAAGGTGGCCCACGACACGCTCGGGCGTGACCGGGTGCTGTGCGCGACCGCCATTTCGCCGTCCCTGGCCGCCGCCGAGGCCGACGATTGCCGCTCGCTGGCCAACGAGTGGGGACTGCGCTGGGTCGGCGTGCCGACCGACGAGATGGATGATCCTGCCTATGTGGCCAACGGCTCCGACCGCTGCGCCCGCTGCAAGACCGCGCTCATGACGGCCCTGGACCCGCTGGCCCGCGCCGAGTCGGCGCGGGTGGTGCTCGGCGTCAACGTGAGCGATCTCGGCGACCACCGGCCCGGCCAGGCCGCGGCCGCGTCGGCCGGCGCCGCCTTCCCTCTGGTGGAGGCCGGCTTCACCAAGGACGACATCCGGCACTGGTCACGGCAACTCGGTCTGCGCACGTGGGACAAGCCGGCCGCGGCGTGCCTGGCCTCGCGGCTTCCCTACGGCACACCCGTCACGCTGTCCCGCCTGGCGGGGATTGAGTCGGCCGAAGCGGCGCTGCACGCGCTCGGGTTCACCCAGGTGCGCGTGCGGCACCACGGCACCGTGGCGCGGCTGGAGGTCGAAGCCGCCTGGCTGCCCGCCGTGCTCGACCGGCGCGGGGCGGTGGTTGCCGCGGTCAGGTCCGCCGGCTTCCGCTTCGTCGCCCTTGATCTGGAGGGGTTCCGCTCGGGCAGCATGAACCGCCTCCTTGGACACGACAAGAGTGGAGAGGTGGGCCAGTGAGTCAGGTCCGGGTGAAGCTGACATTTCCCGAGTCCGAGGTGCGGCGGGCGGTGCTGGCGACGCTCGTGCGCCAGTTCGACGTGGAGCCCAACATCCGGCGGGCCGACGTGGAGGAACACCGAGGCTGGATCGTCTGCGAAATAGACGGCGAGGCCCTGCAGGTTGACGCCGCCCTGGCGTGGCTGCGCGGAGAGGGCATCACCGTCGACCTGCTCGGCGATGTGCTGGAGAGCTAGTGCCGCGCACACGGACACGTGCCGGTCGCGGCTGACCGCCGGAGGGACGCGGCGCCCGACAGGCGCCCGACGCCGGGAGTCGGCCGGAACGAACTGAGCGGGCCCGCCGAGGCGGCAGCAGCCCTGTGGTGGCGGCGCTACGCGGCGCCCGTCGTGGCCGGGCTGGCCATCAGGCTGTTCATGGCCGACGTGGTGGCTCAGCCGTCCCTCCCGCCGGGCGCGGACGAGTACTACTACCGCGGCCAGGCCGAGCTCCTCACCCACGGCTACTGGTGGGTGCTGCCCGGATCGGTCGGGCACGGGCTGAACGGGGTGCCCGGGGCCAACCACCCCCCGCTGTTCTCGGCTGTCCTGGCGGTGGCCGACCTGCTCGGGCTGCACGGCATGGACGGCCAGCGGGCCTTCCTCGCCGTGCTCTCGGTCATTGCGGTCGTCTGCTGCGGGCGGATCGGGGCCCGCCTCGCCGGGCGCAGCGTGGAGCTGACGGTCGCCTGGGTCGCCGCGCTGTGGCCGACCATGTGGATCTACAGCGGCCAGGACCTCTCCGAGACGGTGACGGTTCCGCTGGTGGCGGCGACGGTGCTGGCGCTCTACCGGTTGCGCGAACGCCCGACGCCCGCCCGTGCCGCCGTGCTCGGCCTTCTCGTCGCGCTGGGCGCGCTGACCCGACCCGAACTCCTCTTCCTCGTCGTCATGTTCGCGCCGTTGTGGTTCGCGCCGCGTTTGTGGAGAAGCCGCCTGATCCTGACCGCTGTGTTCCTCGCCGTCATTGTCGCCGTCGTGGGACCGTGGGTCGGGCGCAACCTGCACGACTACCACGACACCGAGCTGCTCTCGGTGAACCTGGGCTCGGTCCTGGCCGGATCCAATTGCGCCATCACCTACTCGGGGCCGCTGCTCGGCGCGTGGGACAGCCGGTGCACAAATGCCGTCACCCCACCGCCGGGGGACGCATCGGTTATGGACCATCGCGAGCAGTCCGTCGGCGCGCACTACGCCCGGACGCATGTGAGCCGCGTCCCGTTGGTGGCGGCGGCCCGGCTCGGCCGCGCCCTTGGCGTCTGGCCGTCGCCGGCGCAGCAGGTCAGCTGGAACGCGACGGCCGGCGGCGTGTGGCCCGAATGGGCCTCGTGGCTCTACCTCCTGGCGTGGGATCTCTCCATCCCCCTGGTGATCGTGGCGGCCGTCGGCCTCCGCCGTGGCGGAGCCCCGGCGTGGCCCCTCTACGCGCTGGTCGCGCTGTACCTCGTCATATCCGTGGTGCTCTACGCCGACCCGCGCTTCGCCAGCTCATGCCAGCCGGCACTGGCCGTTCTCATCGGCATCGGGCTGGCCCGGGCGATGGTGACCCTGGTCGGCCCGAGCCGCGGCAACCACGCCCGCGCGGCGGCGGCGGCGTTTTCCGGCCGCGACGGCGGCGAGCGCGCCTAGCCCGCGTCGCCGTCGCGCCGCGGGGGCACGTGCCAGCCGGCCGAGGAGACCCTGCGGGGCTCGTAGAAGACGCAGCCCTCGGGGCAGCCGAAGGGCAGGGGTTCGTTGGCGTCCACCTTGCAGCGCTCCAGCCGCTCACCGCGCGGCGTGGTCCGCATCACGTAGTGGCGGCAATCCTCGTTGACAGGCACATCCCATTCTGGCCCACCGGGCCGGTCGCGGTAGCGTCAGCAGCGTGGAAAGAAACGTCCCCCTCAAGACCCTCCTGCGCTGGAGCGAGAGCCTCTCGGCCATCGCCAGGACAGGCCTGGGCTTCACCGAGAGCCTGTACGAGCAGGAGCGTTTCGAGGAGATCCTCAAGGTGGCCGCCGACATCCGCTACGAGGCGGAGGAGTCCGGCGCCGCCGAGGACGGGCTCGAGGACCGGGACAGCGACGGTCTCGTGCAGGAGTGGATGGACACCGTGGGCAAGGGCGTCCCGGGGTACGTGACCCCCAAGGTGGCGGTGGGCGCGGCCGTCGGGAACGACAAGGGCGAGCTGCTGCTGATCCAGCGGGCGGACTCGGGGATCTGGCTCTACCCGACTGGGTGGTGCGACGTGGGGTATTCGGCCGCGGAGGTCGTCGTCAAAGAGGTGGAGGAGGAGACCGGCATTGAGGTCGAGCCGGTGCGGCTGATCGCCGTCCTGGACGGCCTCCGGCTCGGCTTCACCCGCGTCCCGCTCTACTCGCTGCTGTTCTACTGCCGTGCGGTCGGCGGGTCGCTCAACCCGCACCCGCTCGAGACGCGCGATGTGGGCTGGTTCACCCGCGACACCATGCCGTCGCCGCTGGTGGGGTCCGAGCGCTGGGCCGATCACGTCTTCGCCGCGCTGGCGGGCGAGCGGCGCGACGTCCTGTACGACAGCGTCCGCCAACCCATGTGGCGGGGCGATTCGCAGACGACGTGACGACGATTGAGGTGGCCGAGACGGCGGACGCCGGCCTGGCCGAGGCGGTGTCCGTCCTCATCCCCCAGCTCTCGTCCTCGTCGCCCCCGTCGCGCGAGGTGCTGGCGCGACTCATTGCGGACCCGGCCACCACGCTCCTGGTCGCCAGGGACGGCGGGCGCATCGTCGGCATGCTGACCCTCGCCGTCTTCACGGTCCCCACCGGGGTGCGCGCCTGGGTCGAGGATGTCGTCGTGGACGACGCCGCCCGCGGCGCCGGGGTGGCCAGTGCGCTCGTCACAGCCGCCCTGGAGCACGCCGCGCGCCAAGGCGCCCGCACCGTCGACCTGACCTCGCGCCCCGAGCGCGAGGCGGCCAACCGGCTCTACCTGCGTCTCGGTTTCGAGCGGCGCGAGACCAACGTGTACCGGCGGACGCTGGACGAGCGATGACCATCTAGGCCTGAGTCCCTCGGCACCCAATGGGGCAGACCCTGGTGGCAGGAGTTCGTGCCAGAGACGGGCTACCCCGACATCGCCACAATGGGCTCCGCGAGAGTGATCGCCCCGGTGGACCCGTGGAAGAGCGCGTCGCCGAAATTGAAGACGCCGCCGTCGGAGGCGACGAGCCAGTAGCCGGCGCCATCGCCCGTTGTCGTCATGCCGACGATCGGCCTGTTGAGGCGGATGGCACCGGTGGAACCGCGGTAGACCGCGTCCCCGAAGGTGAACACCCCGCCGTCGGCCGCCACCAGGAGGTAACCGCCACCGTCGGGGGATGAGGCCGTGGCGACGATCGGTTGGTTGAGCGGGTGCCCGCCCATGGAGCCGAAGTACGTGAGCGTCCCGAATGTGAACACGCCGCCGTCGGAGGCGACCAGCCAGTAGCCGCGGCCGTCCGGCGATGCCGCCATGCCGACGATGGGTTTGTTGAGCGTGAGATTCCCCGTTGATCCGAGGAACCGCGCGCTCCCGAAGGCGAAGATGCCGCCGTCGGAGGCGACCAGCCAGTAGCCGCGGCCGTCCGGGGCCGCGGCCATGCCGACGATGGGTTGGTTGAGATGGAGCGCGCCGGTTGAGCCGTAATAGGTGGCGTCGCCGTAGGTGAACACCCCACCATCGGCCGCCACCATGTAGTAGCCCCCGTCATCGAGCGTGGCGACCGTCCCGACGATCGCGGCCGCCAACGGCATGCCGGCGGCCGAACCGGCATAGGGCGAACAGAACGAGAAGACGCCCCCGTCGGCGGCCACCAGGCGGTACCCCGGCCCCGATCCGCAATTGACGGCGACGGCGCCTCCACCCTGGCGCGCCTGCCCCGAGTCGGGGTTGACCATCAGTGAGGATTCGTCGACCGCTTCGAACGCGCTGGCCGGCACTCCTTTGAGTTCGTCCACCAGAGCGATCGGCCAGGCCGGATCCGCCGTCCCGCCGAAGTACCAGTTGGAGCCGTTGTCAGCGAGGATCAGACCGTAGTGCTGCATGGCTCGCAGGACCACTTGTGCCTGCGGCGAGAAGCCGGAGATGTCGTAATCGCCCTTGAGGCGGAATCGCGCTCCCATCGGCGGGAGGTTCGGGTTGGACGACGCGCCGGCCTCGTGGCGCGCGGGCCACACGAAGGAGGTGTCCGTGGTCTGCGCGGTCATTCGGATGGCATGCGTGATCACGCCCGACTGCACCTCGTCGTAGCGCAGGAGGCCGGGCAGGATCGGCAGGCCGGCTGCATCGGCGGATGTCCAGCCGGACGGACGCAACGCATCGGAGTTGAGATTCCAGATCGCGCCCGAGCCGGCCGTCGAGCCCGATGAGCTGTAGTGCGCGTCGTACAGCTCGTACAGCGTGCAGGTCGACGGGTTGACCATGATGGCGTGACGGTCGCCGGTGGATTGCTGACCGCCTTCTATGGGGGTGTCCGCGCCGAAGGGGTATGGCCCCGGATCGCTCTCGGCGGCGTACTGGAACGACAGGTGCACCAGAGGGTGTGACGGGGAGACCACCGTGAAGGGCATGCCGTAGGGATTCGACGGATCTCCCGACGGCCCGAAGTCGGGATGGAGGTTGGTGGTGGCGCTGTGCATGCTGGTGAGCCACGCCGCGCTGTGCGCGTCGACAGGCAGGCCGGCGATGTCGGTGCTCCAGACGTTGTCGGCGGGGAACATCGGGCAGTTGGGAGCACCGGGCACTGGCGTGCCGCCCGATGCGACGCCCGGCTCGGACAAGGACAGGCCGAAGGCGAGCACCCCGGTCACCACCATTGCCATCGGCGTCAGTCGCTTCGGTCCCACGGGCGTCCCCTTCCCCGACCGACGGTACCGCAGCGCGGCGACCTCAGCGATTCACCGGATGAAGGGGATCAACCGACCGCGATCACGGGCCGATCTCAAGGATTGACCCCTGGACTTCCAACGTGGAGTGTCGCTCCCGTTTCCGCTGCGTGTGCGCGCCGAGCATGATGGGGGAACAGTGACCACGTTCATCACTCGCTACGACACGTCGGGTGACGGCGTGCGACTCGCCGTCAAGGACCTGATCGACATGGAGGGCGAGATCACCACGGCCGGCTGCCGGGCCGTGGCGGAGCGCGCTGCACCGGCCGACCGTGACGCGGCCTGTCTCGCCGGCGCCCGTGCGGTCGGTGCCCGCATCGTCGGGCGAACCAACCTGCACGAACTGGCCCTCGGCGTGACCGGGGTCAATCCCTGGTACGGCACGCCGGTCAACCCCCTCGGGGCCGACCTCGTCCCCGGCGGTTCGTCCAGCGGCTCCGCCGTGGCCGTGGCGAACGACGACGCCGAGGTGGCACTCGGGAGCGACACCGGCGGGTCCGTGCGCATTCCGGCCGCCTGCTGCGGGGTGGCCGGGCTCAAGACGACGTGGGGCCGGATTTCGCTCCAGGGGGTGTGGCCCCTCTCACCGAGCTTCGACACCGTCGGGCCGATGGCGCGTGACGTGTCCGGGCTGCTGGTGGGCATGCAGCTGCTGGAGCCCGGCTTCTCTGTCGCCCCGGCCGGCGACGTGACGGTGGCCCGCCTCCGGGTGCCGGCCGATCCGCTGATTGACGATGCCGTCGACGCGGCACTGCGCCGTACCGGCTGGTCGTGCGCGGATGTGACGCTGGCAGACTGGGATCAAGCCACCCGTGATGCGGGTCTTCTCCTGGTGCTTGAGGCGTGGACGTCCGATCGGTCGCTGGTCGAGCAGCACCCCGAGGGGATCGGGGACGAGGTGCGCGAGCGGCTCCGTCTGGGCGACGCGGTCGACGAGGCTGCCGTCGCGGCCGCACGCGACGGGCAACGGACCTGGATTGCGACACTCGAGGACCTCTTCTCGCGCGTTGATCTGCTCGTCACCCCGACGCTCACGATCTTCCCGCCCAAGATCGAAGACGGCGGCGCGCTCCTCATGGCCCGGTGCACGCTGCCGGTGAACCTGGCCGGCGTGCCCGCACTCGCTCTGCCGGTCCCGACATCCGGGCCACTGCCCGCCAGCATTCAGCTGATCGGCCCGCCACGCAGCGAGGAGCGACTCCTGGCGGCCGGACGACGACTCGAGGAGACCATCGCATCATGATCAACGGCACCCACGCCATCCTGTACGCCGAGGACGCCGAGGCGGCCCGGACGTTCCTCCGCGAGGTCCTCGAACTCCCCTACGTCAATGTCCATGACGGCTGGCTCATTTTCAAGCTGCCTCCGGCCGAGGTTGGGATCCACCCCACGGGTGCACCCGTGGCGGCCGGTGAGGGTCCATCGTCAGGGCACCACGAGGTGTACCTCATGTGCGACGACATTGCGCGCACGGTGTCCGAGTTGACCGCCAAAGGGGTCGAGTTCGCCGGACCCATAGAGCAGGCGGGGTTCGGCCGGTTGGTGCGGCTGCGTGTTCCCGGAGCCGGCGACCTGGGCCTGTACGAGCCGAGGCACGCGACGGCCTACGACCTCGAAGGCTGACGACCTCGCGTCGAGCCCTCAGCGATCGGGGGAGGGGGACACGTGTTCGGCGAGCACCGCTTCGAAGGCGTCGGGATTATCGGGGGTCACGACCGGGATGACCCACCGCCCGACGTGCAGGTAGAAGCCGACCTGCTTCTGTGGTCGTTGCGGGTCGAAGTTGGCCCAGTGCCGCAGGTCGCCCGAACCCCAGATCCTCCACTTGCTGCGCAGGACGCTCACATGGAAGCGATCGAACGAGCGGATTTTGGGGTAGGGGATCCGTTTGGAGCCCCACAGGTAGTACCAGCGCAGCCGTAGCTGGGTCTCCGTGCACTCGACCCGAGGGTCCTTGTAGGTGCTCACCAGGCTATTGGATCACAGAGTGGTTGAGGCTTCCGGGAAAAGCCCACCGTTGTCGAATTCGGCCGGTCCGGTTCGTAGATACAGGTAAGAGGGCCGGTACGGTGCCGGCCACCAGAAGAGGAGTCACCATGACGCAGTACCTGTTGGCCGTGCACAACGTCGAGGGAGACCCCGTTCCTGCGCCGGACGTGCAGCAGCGGATGTACGAGGACGTCAATGTCTTCAACCAGGAACTTCAGGCAACGGGCATCTGGGTCTTCGCGGGTGGTCTGCACCCGGTGGAGACGGCAACGGTAGTCCGGTCCCGCGACGGTGACGTCGAGATGACCGACGGTCCGTTCGACTGAGCTGCCCTGGGAGTAGGCCCCGGTCGAGTGCCCCGCACGAGCCCTCCTCCGAGAATTTCGTCCCCCGGCAGTAGTTGATGAATATCGTCGGCTTTATAGTATTCTAGTGAGCTGCTGCGCGGGCAGCCCGAGATGACGACACCAAGGCGGTGGAGCAGGGAATGAGCAGGCCAGGAGACGACAGCGGCGGTGGGACGCCGGCCCGACGTTGGGCGCTCGTCGTAGTCGCGCTCCTGGGAGTTGCGCTCGTGGTGATGCCTTTCGCCTTCGACATGTTCGGCAAGACGCCCAAGGGCGCGGTGATGATCGCCGGGTTCAAGCCCTACATGACCGAAGCGCGACTGAACGGCTACCAGGCCGAACTCCGCCAGATTGACGCCGGTGTCCGTCAGACCGAGACGACTGTGGCGCCTGTGCTCACGGGAGGCGGTGGCAGTTCGAACTTCGCCGACCGGTACCCCGACTTCGCGTCGTTCGATCACCAATGGCCGGCGATCGACGTCAAAATGACCGGGCTCATGAATGAGGTTCAGGGGAACCTCGGCAACTACCTTGCCGTGGCAGCTCTCCCTAGCTTCAGATTGTTCCCGTGGTTCTTCGTGCTGCCCGGTGTCCTCATCGCCGGGTGTGCCGTCGGCGCGTTGGTGCGCCTGTCTCGCTGGCAACGGTTCCGTTGGGTCCTCGTCGCGCTCGGCATCGGACTCATAGCCGCGCCGGGCATCTTCCAGATGTTCCAGCGGGCTCCCGATGGCGGTCACATGATGACCGCGTTCAAAGACATTGAAACCGTCACGAACGTGGAGCAGATACAAGGGTACTTCGGCTCCATGGCGGTCGGACAGGGTGCGATCCGACTTGAGATCGTCCCGGCGCTTGAGAGGACAGGTCTCAGCCGGGCGGAGATCGCCGCGAGGTTCCCCGCGGTCGCGACCCTCGACGCCGACTGGGTGCACATCCTCAACGACATGACACCAATGATCGGAGCCATGAGCGACAACGTCGCCAACTATCAGGCGATCGCCAGCCTTCCTCCGTTCCCGTTGTTCCCGTGGTTCTTCGTCCTACCGGGTGCGCTGGTTGTCGGTCTGGTCTTTGCCGGAGGACTGAGCAGGAAGTCCGTGCTCGCCCCGGCCCCGGAACAACCCGTCGCCCTCGGTCCGCTCCCCGCTCGTCAAGGTGCGTTGTGATCCGCCGTCTTGTTGCGGTGTGCGCTCTAGCCTCTTCGGCCTTCGTGGTGCGGGGCGCCGCGGCAGCCGGCCCTGTCTCCGCGGCGTCCGGCGGCCGCCACGCGCTGGTGGGGACGTTCAAACTTCAGCCCGGGGCCTGTTTCGGTGGGTTCGTGACCGGCACCTACTTCCGGATGATCTTCCCCAATGGAAGTGTGGCCAAGGGCGAGTTCTTCCAGAACCCGGACTCGACCTGCCCGAATAAGACCTTCACGCTGGCCGTTCCGGGCCTCCAGGGCGGCCTTGTGACCGGGAGGTACCAGCCCGATCCCACGCCGGCGTTCAACGCGAAGGGCGGCGCTCTGGCCGATGGCATCGTGCGGCCTCAGGGTTTCACGGCCATCGACTTCTCCATCGCGACGAACCGCACGGACCCGCAGACGGGTCTGAGGGTGCCACCGCCATCCGTCAGCGTCGCCAACGGCAAGTTGTCCGGTCAGGTGGAGGCCTGGTCGGCCGCGTGGAACAAGCTCCACTTCAATCAGGGATCACCCAAGCCCAACGGGTCTCACCCCGGGCTGACGGCGCCGATCACCGGCACCTACAACGCGAAAACCCGTGCGTTCGTCCTCACGTGGACGAGTCAAGTCGTCGGCGGTCCCTTCAACGGCTTCACGGGATACTGGCACCTGGCCGGCGTCTTCGTGCCGGCCAAATGAGGGCGCACCGAGGTGATGGTGTCCTCCTCGGAGCGCTCGCGGTGGTCAGCTGCTTCGGCTTGGTTGTCGGTCTCGCGACGCAACCGGCGGTCGCTGCCGCCGGGACGCCCCTCGTCGGTACCTTCACCATCACGGCAGGGTCATGCAGCGGTGGCGCCGTCAGCGGTACCTATCTCCGTATGGTGCTCTCCGGCGGAACGAATGCGGCCGGCCCGTATTTCTCCAACAGCGACTCCACTTGCCCGGACAACACCTACACGCCGCTAGCCCCCGGGACCTCGGGGGGCATGGTCACCGGTTCGTACCAGCCCCAGCCCTCGCCCGCCTTCGATTCGGCCGGCAATGCGCTCTCTGCTGCCATCAGTGCGCCGGTCGCCTTCGAGGGTGTGAAATTCTCGACCGCCACCAACCCGGTCGACCCCCAGACGGGCCTGCACACCCCGCCACCGAGCATCGCAGTGAGCGGTACCGCGCTGAGCGGGAACCTGCAGAGTTTCGGGGTCTCGTGGAACAACCAGGAGTTCAACCAGGGCTCGCCGAAGCCTGACGGCTCGTCGCCGGGCAACACCACACCCGTCACGGGTGTCTACAACCCATCAACCGGCGTGTACACGCTGCAATGGTCGAGCCAGGTCGTGGGCGGGCCGTTCAACGGATTCTCGGCCTATTGGAACCTGACCGGGCGCTTCGTTCCTGCCGGGGCCAACGCTGCGGGCGCGCCGAGCGGAGCCGCAACGGCCAGCGGACAGAGCGGGGTCGCGAGCGCGCCGTCGGGCTCGACTGGTCCCCATGCCGGGGCTAGCGCCGGCGGTGCCCGATCGGTGCCAGCGACCGCCGGCGCGTCGGGAACGGCCACCACCAGCGGGTCTGCAGCGTCCACGACCACCACTCCCGCCGCCGCCGGAGCAACCGCCCCGACGAGCTCGCACACCGTGGCGTCCGTCCGCACCGTCGTCGGCTCGTCCGGATGGCGTGCGCCCTCGTGGCTGGTCGCGCTGGTGGTGGTCTTGGCCATTTTGGGACTTGGCGGGGTCCTGTGGTCGGAGCGTGAACTTCGGCGACGGAGCAGAGACGAGATCGTTGAACCGAAGGGAGCATGACCGTGACCGTGACCGATTCGAAGACGAGCACGAGCTGGGTGCACGCGCTCTTCTCGTTTCCCAACCCCGTCAACGAGGTGTCCGCCCGCCTCGTCGCCGGCGGTGTCGTGGTCATGGCGGTGCTCACCATTGCGCTGGACCTCAAGTGGGCCACCGCTGTCATCGCCTATGGCTTCGTCGCCCGGGTCCTCACGGGACCGAGCCTCAGCCCCCTGGGGCAACTGGTGACCCGAGTGATCACGCCGAGGCTCGAGATTCCCGCGCGGCCGGTGGCGGGACCACCCAAGCGTTTCGCGCAGGGCATGGGGGTGGCCTTCTCGGTCGGCGCGCTCACCCTCACCGCTCTCGGTTACTGGGGTGCGGCGCAGTTGGTCCTGGCGCTCCTGGTCGTGGCCGCCCTGCTCGAGTCGGTCCTCGGGTTGTGCCTGGGATGCAAGGTCTTCGCGATTCTGATGCGTTGGGGCATCGTGCCCGAAGAGGTTTGCGTGCGCTGCAACGACATATGGGCGAACGCCAGCGGAACGACATGACGGCCGCAGGTTCTCCACGTCCGACACGCCGCCTGCGGGCTGTTCGGAACGTCTCGGTGGCCGTCACCGTCGTGGCCGTCGCCACTCTCGGGGTGTTCGCGGCCAGGGGAGCCGGGACCGTGACAACGCGCACGGTCACGAGGCACACCGTCGTCACGCGGGCCGCCAGCCCGGCAACGTCACCGACGGGCACCCAGCCGACAGCGTCCGGCCCGGTCTCGTCCGCTCTTGACGTCGTGGCGCACGCGACGGTTGTGGCGACACCGCCAACCGACCCGGCAGGCGCCCTGTCCACCGTGGCGTCAATCACGCCGTCCGCTCCTGTCACGAGCCCCGCCGTCTCCACGCCGGGCAGCCAGACATCCACCCCAACGGCGGCCGACCTGCCGGTGTGCCCGCTCCCGCTCGCTGCGCCGGCGGAGCAGGGTGGCTTGGCCTCGCTGGTGGGACTCTCCCCGCTTTTCGGGCCCTTCTCGTCGGAGGCGTTCGCAGCAGCGCCCCTCTTCCAGCCGCTCCTCCAGGCATTCGGCCCGTTCCTGGTGGCGTTCGCCACGCTGTACGCGACATCGCAGCCCTCATTGGCGCCACTGATCGCCGCGGTCGAGAAGCTGGAGAATTCCGGATTCGGAGTGATCGCGCCCTTGTACGGCCCCTACCGCTCCCAATTCCTCGCAGCCGAGTCCGCGCTGGCAACCGCGCTTGCTCCGCTCGTCAAGACGGTCGCGGCCAACGCTGCGACGTCGTGTGTCGTCGACATTGAAGGGATGCTTACCGCTGCCACCCCGTCCAACGGGCACTAACACAGGGTCATCAGCTGCACGAGACACCGTGAGGGACGGGTCGGGGATCGGAGCATGCGGGCCCGACGCCTCTCGGTAGGGTTGAGCAACTGTGGAGATCGAGATCTGGTCGGACTTCGCCTGCCCCTGGTGCGCGCTGGGCCTGGCCCGGCTTGACGCCGCCAGGGCGCGGTTCGAGCACACCGACCGGATCACCGTGGTGCACCGAGCGTTCGAGCTCGACCCGCGCGCGCCGGCCCGGCGACCACTCACGATGGAGCAGGCGGTGGCGACGAAGTACGGCCTGAGCCCCGAGCATGTCCGATCGGGTCACGAGCGGATGACCGCCATGGGCCGCGAGGTCGGCGTCACCTTCGACTTCGGCCGCATTCAGCTGGGGAGCACCTTTGATGCGCACCGCCTGGCCGTGGCTGTCCGGCGGACACCGGTGGGGGACCCCTTCGTGCGGGGTCTTTTCACCGCGCATTTCGCCGAGGGCCGGCTGCTCTCGGATCACGAGGTGTTGACGGCCGTGGCGCGGCGAGCCGGAGTCGACCGGGCCACCGTCGAGCACGTCCTCGAGGGTGACGCGTTCGTCGATGATGTGAGAGCAGACGAGGCCATGGCCCGCGAGCTCGGCGTCACCGGCGTGCCCTACTTCGTCATCAACGGGAAGTGGGCCATCCCGGGTGCACAGGACAGCGACACGATGCTCCTGGTGCTGCGCCGGGCATGGGAACGTACCGAACGTACCGAGGCGACGACGCCGTAGGTCCGAGAGGATCCTGCCGGGCGGCGATCAGCTGCAGATGCGGTTGAGGACCCTCTCCCGGCGCGAGCGCGCCTCTTTGGAGAGCTGAATGACCGGAGCGGGGGGTGCCTGCTTCTGGGCGGCCTCTCGCAACATCACCGATATGCCCGAGTAGAGGATCTCGACGGTGAAGTCGTCGAGCTCGACCGTGGCACACTCCGAGCCGCTGTCGTCAATGTGCACGACCCGGATCATCCGACTTCCACCTGGCGAACTCGCGTCTCGTCGTCATGTCGCTCAATGGCGACGGCCTCGCCGTCCCGAAAGATCCACCCGACCTCACGCCAGGGCTTGAGGTCCGGGATCGCGTCGGCGCGCTTGGTGGCACTGGCCACCTCCCTCAGCTTCTGCGCGATCACTTCGACCATGTGGTCCAATATGAACCCCGCATAGTGCAAGTCCGGTGACGTCCGGTTGCGATTCGGGTGCCCCGAAAAGTGTTCTGTGCCTGAGAACAGGCAGGTCACACGGGGGGTCAGGCCATCGTGTCGAGGATCTCCTGGATCATGCCCGCGGTGGTCTTGGGGTGAAGGAAGGCGAATCGGGCGACGGTCTCGCCCTCCCATGACGTCGGTGTGACGAACCCGGTCTGATCGGCCAGCAGTCGTTGCGACCAGGCCAGGTAGTTCACGCGCTCCCAGCCCGGCCGCCGGAAGAGGACGATGGAGAGCCCCGGGGGGCGGACCAACTCGGTGTGCGACGTCCGCGCAATGAGTTCGGCCGCGGTGGCGGCGATGGCCAGCCCCGCTTCGACGGCATTGCGATAGGCGTCCAGCCCGTGAACCGCCAGGGAGAACCAGAACGGCATGCCCCGGGCGCGCCTCGTCAGGTGGTACGCATAGTCGGTCGGGTTCCACTCCTCAGGGTTCTCGGTGTGGATGACGTCGAGGTACGACGCGTCCTGCGTGTGCACCGCCTTGGCCAGGTTGGGCTGCCGGTATAGCAACGCCGCGCAGTCGAACGGGGCGAAGAGCCACTTGTGGGGATCGACGATGAACGAGTCCGCCTTCTCGAAGCCGGCCAACCGGGGCCGGGCCGCCGGCGCGAACAGGGCGGCACCACCGTAGGCCGCATCGATGTGGAACCAGAGGGAGCGCTCAGCGGCCACCTCGGCTACCCCGGCCAGATCGTCCACAATGCCGGCGTTGGTGGTGCCGGCGGTCGCCACGACGGCGATCACATCATCGACCCTGTCATGGTGCGCCAGCGCAGCACGGAGCCTGGCGCCCGTCAGCCGGTGCTCGTCGGACGGCACCACCAGCGCCTCGACGCCGAGGACGTGCAGCGCCTTGCCTACCGAGGAGTGGGCGTCATCGCTGACGATCATCATCGGCCGCTCCGGGGCCGTGCCGCCTCGCCGGTGTCCCGCGGTATCGCGGGCGACGAGGAGCGCCGAGAGATTCCCGGCGGAACCGCCGGCCACGAAGCAGCCGCCAGCTTCGGGGGGGAAGCCGGCCAGGTCGGCCAGCACCCGGAGGGCCTGGTTCTCGGCGGCCACCGCACCGGCCGCTTCCAGCCATGAGGTGCCGTTCAACGACGAGCACGACACCACCATGTCGAACAACAGCGAGGCCTTGGTCGGGGCGGCGGGGATGAACGAGAGGAACCGCGGACTGTCGCAGGACACGACGGCGGTGGCCAGACGATGAATGAAGAGGGCGAGGACATCGGCCGCCTCATTGCCCTCGGGACGCATCAGCCCGTCGAGCTCGTCGCGCCACGATTCGGCGAGGCCACCGAAGTCCAGGGCGACCGGATCCATGGCGAGGCGCTCGCGGCAGTAGTGGACGACCAGGTCGGTCATCGCGGGGTCGTAGTCGAACATCCCCCCTGGCATCAGGCCGGTGGCCGGTCGTCGCCCGGGGGCCCCGCCGCCGGCTCGGCTTCGCCGTGGCGTTGGGCGCTTCGCCACTCCTCCTCCGCCCGGGAGGCCACCTCGTGGAGGGGTACCCCGGTCTTGCTGGCGATCAGCGCGACGTCATCGAACTCCGGCTTGGCCCGTCCGGCACCGATCTTCATACGCACGACCATCCCGTCGACGACCACCTGGTCCAGCTCACGCGCAGCCGGCCACCGCTCGACGGGGATCACCCGCACGCCGAGCGTCCCGGTCACCGCCTGCATGCGCTCGCGCAGCGCAGCAAGGTGGGCGTCGTCGGCCAGCACGTGCAGCACGTGGCCCGGGCGGCCCTTCTTCATGGTCACCGGGCTGACCCACGCGTCGAACGCCCCTCCCTCAAGGGCGGAGGCGACGGCGTAGCCGAGCTGCTCACCGGTGACATCGTCGAGGTTGGCCTCCAGGATGTTCGCGGGTTGGCCCGGCCCGACGGCGTCGGCCACAGCGCGCCGACCGACGACGACCTGCGTGCAGTTGGGGAGATCGGCGAGCTCGCGTGCACCGCCACCGAACCCGGACGAGGTCACCGTCATGGGGGGCATGGGGCCGAATGCGCCGGTCAGGGCGGCAAGGATTGCGGCCCCGGTCGGCGTCGTCAACTCCACCCGCACGTCACGCCCGTAGGTGGGGGCACCCTCGAGCAGGCGGACGGTGGCTGGCGAGGGATTCGGCAGCAACCCGTGCGCGGTTCGTACCGTGCCGGTCCCGGTGGCCACGGCGGACGCGGTGACGTCATCGACCCCGAGCACTTCGAGCGCGGCCACGGTCCCGACGATGTCGATGATGGCGTCATGCCCGCCCACTTCGTGGAAGTGCACCTGGTCGACGGGCCGCCGGTGGAGGGCCGACTCCACCTCCGCCAGCCGGCGGAACACGGCGAGCGAGCGCTCGGTCACTCGGGGCGGCAATGCCGCGTCCGTGATCATGGCGGCAATGTGCGCGTGGATGCGGACCACGACGTCGTCGCGCCCGCGCACAAGTGCCCGCGTGCACGCCACGCCGCCGCGCAGCGCATCCTCCACCTGCAGGTCCCAATCGGGGAGGTCCAGACGATGGAGGAGGCCGCGCACCTCTGTGACGTCGGCACCCGCGTCAATCAAGGAGCCCAGCGCCATGTCACCGGCGATGCCGGCGAAGCAATGGAACCAAGCGACGGTACGGACGTCGGGTGCGGTGCTCATGGCAGAAGCCGCGCCACCGCACATGCCGCGCCGTACCCGTTGTCGATGCCGACCACCGTCACCCCCGAGGCACAGGAGGCCAGCATGGACAGCAGCGCCGTCACGCCTTCAAGACCGGCGCCGTAGCCTGTGCTCGTCGGTACGGCCACGACGGGAGCGGGGGTGAGACCGCCGACCACGCTGGCCAGCGCGCCCTCCATGCCCGCGATCACAACCACAGCGTCGGCCATGGCCAGGTCGTCGACTTCGGCGAGCAGGCGGTGCAAGCCGGCCACGCCGCAGTCGACCTTCATGCTCGGTGTGAGACCCAATGCCATGAGCACGGCGCTGCACTCGCGAGCCACAGGAAGGTCGGAAGTCCCTGCGGTCACCACGACAACATTCCCCTGCCGGTCCTCACCTGGACGGAAGGTCATGGTCAGCGTGGAACCGGTCTCGACGACCGTCCCGGGATCATGGCCGAGCGCATCGGCCGCCATTGCGGTCGCCTTGACCTGGTCGTCGGACGCTCGGGTGAGGATCACCGGCCCAGTGGTGGCGTCGAGGAGTTCACCCATGATGGCGGCACACTGCTCGGGGGACTTGCCCGGTCCGTAGACGGCCTCAGGCATGCCCTGGCGGAGATCGCGATGGTGGTCGATGCGGGCGAAGCCCAGGTCGGCATACGGAAGCCGCCGGAGCTGGCGCACGGCGTCGTCGGGCGTGCAGGCACCAGAGGCAACCCGTTCAATCAGCGTGCGCAGCGAGGAAGCGTCCATGACCTGCTCTATCCTGCCCGGGTGTGAACCCTCCTGCGACGCCGGTCGCCTATTTCGGGCCTCAGGCCACCTTCACCCAGGAGGCGCTGCTCACCCAGCCCGACCTGGCCAGCGCCGGATTGCGCCCGCTCGGCACCATCACCGCGGTGCTCGAAGCAGTGGCCCGTGGCGAGGCCGCGCTCGGGTTCGTCCCCATTGAGAACGCCATTGAGGGCACCGTGAGCGCCACTATCGACGGGCTGATCTTCGATGTGGACCTTTACATACAGCGCGAGGTGGTCATGGACATCCACCTGCACCTCATGGCCCGGCCCGGTGTCGCCCTGGGGGACATCGTCCAGGTGTCGTCCTACCCTCACGCGCTGGCCCAGTGCCAAAAGTTCCTGGCCCGCGAGCTTCCCGGCGCAGAGCAACGGGCAGCCAACTCCACGGCGGACGCAGCCCGAGTGCTGGGAGAATCGGACTCGGACAACGGCGCGGCCATCGCCCCCCGACTCGCCGCGGAGGCCTATGGCCTGAGCATTCTGGTAGAGGACGTCGAGGATCATCCCGAGAATCAGACACGCTTCGTCGCCGTCGCTCATGGCCGGGTGCCCAAGCCGACCGGCCACGACAAGACGAGCCTTGTGTGCTTCCAGAAGGCAGACCATCCGGGCAGCCTGCACGGGATGCTCGGGCAGTTCGCCGCCCGCAACATCAACCTGACCAAGCTTGAGTCGCGCCCGACCAAGCAGGGCTTGGGCGACTACTGCTTCGTGATCGACATCAGCGGCCACATCGGCGACGAGGTGATAGGCGACTGCCTGCGTGAGTTGCATGCCAGCGTGGCCGGGGTGAAGTTCCTCGGGTCGTATCCAGCAGCGGGCGCGCACGGCGTGGAGCAGAGGTTGCGGGCCGATGCCGCGTGGCAGGCCGCCGACCAGTGGTTGGAGGGCCTGCGCTCGTCCATTGCGTGACGGTCCGGCGGCCAGGCCGCCTATGGGCTGACGGGCGACTCCTGTTCGGTCGTCCGCGGCAGCCGGGGCGAGAGGGCCAGCCCTACGAGAGCTGCGACAGTCGCCAGCCCGAACGCGACGGCGACGCCGGCTGAGATCGGGTGCCTTCCCCGGGCGACGGCGGCGACTGCGGCCCCACCGAGGCCGACACCGAGCGCGATGCCGAGGACATCGGCGAGGTTGAGCGAGGCCGAGGCCCACCCCTCACGGCCGGGCGGCGCCGCACGCAGCATCATGAGCGAGGTCGGCGCGTACGCCAGGCCCATCCCGAATCCTCCGACGATCCACGCGCCGAACGCTTCGGCGACCGGGATGCCCTCGCGCAGCTGCAGCGCCATACCGGCGATGCCGATCAGGATGCCCAGCAGGCCCCAGCGCACGAGGCGCATGCCCTCCCACCGCTCGTTGAGGCGTGCCTGGGCCCACGCGCCCGCAGTCCAGGCCAGCGTCGACACCGTCACCACCGCACCGGCGAGGAGCGTGCTGTGGTGCCGGACCGTTGCGATGGTGAGGGTGACGTACGCGTCGGCGCCGAAGAAGGCGAACGTGAGGATGCCGCGGCTGAGGATGGTGGCGGGCAGGCCACGCGCGGCCCTGAGTGTTCCCTCCGGGAGGAGCCGCCGGAGCGCGGGGAAACCGACCAGGAGGCCGAGTACCCCGAGCCCGACGCCGAGGAACACCGCACGAGAGGCGATCGCCGCCAACAGCAGTCCCGCCCCGGCGGCCGTTCGCACGCCGTCCAAGACGTTGTGCTCGGAGGCGGGCTCGCCCCCCGGCGGCCCAAGTCTGATGAGGGCGGGCAGGGCCAGCGGTCCGGTCACCGCCACGAGGGGCAGCAAGCCGAGGAAGACCCATCGCCAACCGAAGGCATGGGCCACGCCGGCTGCCACGGCGGGCCCGACCACGCCCGGCACGACCCACGCCGTGGAGAGCACCGCCATCATCCGGGCGCGCAGGGACTCCGGCAGGCTCCGGCCGATGGACACGTAGGCGACGGCGGGCACCGCACCGGCCCCCAGGCCCTGGAGGGTGCGCCCGACGACCAGCACCGCCATGTCGGGGGCAAGACCGGATACGAGAAGCCCAGCGCCGAACAGCACAAGACCCGCGACGTAGGGCCGGGCGGGGCCATGCCGGTCGGCGTCGCGGCCGGCGAACACTATGCCGACCAGGCTGGCCAGCATGAAGGCGCTGAACACCCAGCCATAAAGGGAAAGCCCCTTGAGGTCGCGGGCGACGAGCGGCATCACCGTCACCACCGCCAACGCTTCGGATGCGATGAAGGTGATCGTCAGCACGAGGCCCGTCGTCAGCGCACGCCGGTCTGGTGCCCAGAGCCCGTCGGTGGGGGTAGCGGTCACCGCCCGAGGTTACGGCGATGCCGTCCGCAACGATCCGGGGGCTGCGACACGCCTCCGCTGGTACTCTGCGCGGGGAGGGCTCATGACGCAGACCATTGACGTCGACCAGCATCTCTTCGAGTCTCGACAGACGTGGAGGGAGTACATCCATCCACAGTGGCGCGACGATGCTCTGTCGATAGAAGACGACGAGTCCGGCTGGCCGTGGCTGGTCTGGCGTGGCCAGAGGCTCACGCCCATAGAGGTACCGGTGCCCGAGCAGGGAACGGCGATCGGCGAGGCCCGCCTGCGGCGACTGCGCGGTGAACGTCCCGAGGCCGGATTCGACGATCTGGTCCCGCCGTCCTACCGAAAGGCCGCAGCCCGCCTGTCCATGTTGGACGACTTCGGGTTGGACGCGGCGGTGCTCTTCCCCAATTACGGGTTGCTCTGGGAGAAGATGCTGGCGGAGGACCGCGGCGCCCAACGGGCCAATGCCCAGGCGTACAACCGCTTCATGGCCGACGTCTGCGCCGAAGGAGGTGGCCGTCTCTTCGGCGTCGCCCACTTGCAGCTGCACGACCCCGCCTGGGCCGTCGAGGAGATCCGCCGCGTCCGGCAGGACGGCGTGCGGTTGGCCATGATCGCCCCGGCCCCCGTCGACGGGAAGCCCCTGTCGCACGCGGACTTCGACCCGGTGTGGGCTGCATTCTCCGACTGCGGCGTCGCGCCGGTCTTCCACGTCTCGGGGTTCGAAAGCCCCATACACCCGGCCTGGCACGTTGGGGAGACCGATGACGGAGGGCTCCTACTGGATTCGATCTTTCTGTGGTTGGCTCCGGCTATTGCGCTGGCCAACCTGATCCTTTGCGGGACGCTCGAGCGGTTCCCGTCTTTGCGCATCGGCGTTGTCGAGCTCACCGCCGGATGGGTGCCGAGTTTCCTGTTGCACATTGACGGCGCCACTGATTTCTTCGCGCAGCGCCACGGCGGCCCCATCCATCCCCTGGCTGAACGGCCCTCGACGTACTTTCTCAGGCAAGTACGCGTAGCGGCCCTCCCCTACGAGTTGCCCAACCTGTTGGTCCCCAAGGTGGGAGAGCAGACCTTCATGGTCGGCAGCGACTGGCCGCATGCCGAAGGCGTGGCCGACCCCCGCGTCTCGGCGGACCGGGCCGCGCAGGGCCTTACCCAATCGGCCGCGGAATACCTGTTGGGTGATAACGCCGCCTGGCTGCTGGGGCTGTGACCGTCGACCTGGCTGCAGCCGAGCGCGAACGGGAGCGCCTGCGCGAACGGTATCTGCGGGCTCCTGCGCAGCGCCCTTCTTCAACGGCCCAAGGAGTGCACCACGTTGCCCTCATGTGCTCGGACGTCGAGCGTACGATCCGCTTCTACCAGGAGCTGCTGGGGTTCCCGCTGGTGGAGATCTTCGAGAACCGCGATTACAAGGGATCCACGCACCTCTTCTTCGACATCGGGCACGACAACACGCTGGCCTTCTTCGACTTTCCGGGGCTTGGGCTCGAGCCGTACGCCGAAGTGCTCGGTGGCCTGCACCACGTGGCCATCTCCGTGGCGCGGCCAGTGTGGGACGCCGCACGGGAAAAGTTGGAAGACGCCGGCGTCCCGATCCACATCGACAGCGAGGTGTCGCTCTACTTCGCCGACCCTGACGGAGTCAGGCTCGAGCTGATTGCCGAGGACCTCGGTTCGCTGTACGGCACGCCGCTGCACTGAGGCCCGGGCCACCTCGCCCGCCTACCATGCGACCGTGGGCGTCACCGGTATGGCCAATCTCGCGGTGAAGGTAGCCGACCTCGACGTGGCCTGCGCGTGGTACCTCGCCGCCGGCGCCACCGTGACCGAACCGGTGGCGTGGGAGAACGGGCGCCGGGCCGACGTCTCGCTCGGGGCTCTTCAGCTCACGCTGTTCACCCGAGCCATTTATGAGGACGTCTGCGATCTTCCGGCTGAGGGTTTCCTGCATCCGGCCCTTTTCGTCGACGACCTGGACGCCGAACTGGCCCGCCACACGGTGCTCTGGGGCCCGCGGACAGTGTCGGGCACCTTTGGGACGCGGCGGATCGCCTTCGTGGAGGCTCCCGGTGGCATCCGTCTCGAATTCATGGAGCAGGTGGAGGGCGCTGCGCCGTGAACCTTTCGTGGTCGGGACGGGGCCGATCGCTCAGGTGATCCCCATGCGGGTCAGGGCAGCAAGGAACTGGCGTCCTATTGCATCGGGGCTATGCGTCGTGCGAAGACGCTCGCCTTGACGTCGAGCCTGGTCGAGGAAGGTGTCCGGACACGCGTAGACCGCTCGCAATGCCGCAACCGCCGCGTCGGTGTCGGGCTCGACCCAGGAGGCGCCCGGTAGCGATGCCAACGGCGCGAACTCGCCGTCAATGAGGACACTGGCATCGGGATCGAGATAGGCGAGAGGTCCCCCATGCCCGGTCGTGATGACGGGCGTGCCGGCGACGGCGGCGTCGAATGCGCCGAGGTCCCAACCCTCGGCGTGGGGGAGCGACAGCCAGCAATTGCTTCGAGCGTGAAGACCCTGGATCTCCTCGAACGAGCGCAGGCCAGTCGCCAGATGCAGTCTCGCTGAAGGGCTGTGGCGGTGCAGGATCTCGGCGGCCGACCACGACGTGGAGCGAGTCCGGTTGGCGGGCCCCGGTGGGCTGGGCAGTTCGGAGTCGAGGAACGGGCTCGTTCGCAGGACCATGAGCGCATCGTCCTTGACGCCGAATGCCCGTGCGAACACGTCCAGAGCGATCCACGGCGCCTTTCTGGCGGACCAGGTCGCGATGGAGTGGACCATGAAGCTGTCGCCGGCAGAGATAGGCGGTTCGTCCAGCCATCTGGAGTCGCAGGCTTCGGAACTGGCGACATGGGGGACGACCTCAACCGGGACCTTCACACCGCCCTCACGGAATGCCGCCGCGTTCCATTCGGTCGGCACAATGATGCCGTCGAACTGGTTCAACAGCTGAGGCCAGTGAGGCTGTAACACCTCGTGCTCCCACACGGTGTGCAGAACCAGCGCGGCTCCTCTTGGACAGAGGTGCCGGAGTGCGGGGAGGAGTTCAGGAACGGAGTGGAGCACGACAACGTCAGGGCTGAGCTCAACGGTGCGGAATGGGTCCAGGTCAAGGTCACTGGGCTTGCCGGGAGGAAGGAGGGGGTCCTCATTGTCGAATTCAATCGGGGTCCATTGCAGGGGCACGCCCAGGTCGGCCAATGCCCGAAACAGCCGGCGACCGGCAGTCCCATACCCTGTCGGCCAGAAGTGCGACACATAGTGAATGGAAGGCGGCGTCACCGTCAGAACAGCCCGTGTGACGGAAGAAACGGTCGTGCAAGACGAGCGAGGGTCGAATCCGATTCGCGGATGTGATCCTCGGTCACCTGGATTGCCGAAAAACTGGAGAAGTCCCGTCGCTCGAGTGCCCACCACAGATGTGCACACAAGTGCACGGAGTAACTGCTTTCAAAGCGTTGCGGGTCGAACATGTTCTCAAGGAGTTCCCGAATGCCAACAGGTGTGTGGTCAACGGAGGAGAAGCTGGACTGTGGCTCCACCCTGACCCATTCGGGGTGATCACCCGCGAGCCGTGTCGCCAGGCGGCACGAATGTCCGGACCACGTCCCATCCATGGCATGAATGATGCGCTCCCTCCACAGCGCAATGAATCTGGAACCGGGGCGGGCCATCATCAGTGCGTTACTCACTGACTCCTCGGGAACGACCGAGTCGGGATATCGGACGGGCGCTTCTCTCCCGATCACTGCCTCGTACGACCACCATTCGTCCGGGACGGGCCGCACGAAGATGGTGTCGATGTCGGCGTACATGCCTCCTGAGTCGGCGAGCAGGTCCAAACGGATCACGTCGGCATGGTGGGCGTACAGGTACGGGCTGATGTCGGGATCGTGCGAGCGGGAGGCCACCTCGGCGACGTGCTCAATCCGCTTCACGGTGACCAACGGGCGGGCCAGATCCCAGTAGAACCCGTACGGTACGTCATGGACGTGGAGCTGCACCTCGTCAGGCTGAAGTACCTCGCGGCAAGAGGCGATCGCCAGGTAGTGCAGCAGATGGAAGGGTTCGACCTGCGGACGAAGACCGAATATGAAGTGGACGGTGCGACTGGTCAGACGCGCCACCATAGATCGGAGGCCGTGAGGACATGACGGTCCGGCGGCCAAGCATGGTCGTTCTGGCCCCAATCGCTCCCGCCAGAACAGGCAACGGCTTGGCCATGCGGGTGCACGCGCTGGTGAGCGCTGCTGGGGTCGATCACGACGTGCACCTCGTAGTGATCCCGGTGAGCGGAAACCTCCCGGTCCACTCCTACGACATTGACGGCCTGGTCCGGGTCGACGAACTTCCCGTGACCGAGCCGGGGGACCGTTCGGTCGTGGTGGAGCTCCTCGGTGATCCCATGTGGCGAGCCCGGATCGGCGCCCTCCAGCCGTTGCCGGCCGCGGTGGCTTTGGCGCCGCCGAACCTGGCGGCCCGAGTGGGCGAGTTGCTCGACGGCCGTGTGGCCGGCGTCCTGGCGTGCCGGCTGGCCCTCGCGCCCCTCGGTGTGGCCGTGGCGGAGCGGACCGGCGCGCCGCTGATGATTGATGCCGACGATGCCGATGTCGACTACTTCGAAGAGATCGGGGAAATTGACGCGGCGGCGGCGTGGGATCGCGTGGCCCGGCTCTGCCTCCCCATGGCCTCCATCGTCAGCGCCGCCAGCTCGGTGGGTGCAGCAGCGCTCGGACGGAGGTATGGCATCGGGGACCGGACGGTGGCAGTGCCGAACTCGGTGACGCTACCGTCACGCATCGGGCCCTCGGAGGACATGGTTGACGGCCGCCTGCTGTTCGTCGGGAACATGACGTACGGGCCGAACCGAGAGGGCGCGACGTGGTTGTCCCAGAAGGTCCTCCCGCGGCTTGGCGCGGGCTACACCCTGGAGCTCGTCGGGGCGGCACCGGCGAGTATCGGCGAGTTGTCCGGACCGTCCGTCCATGTGACGGGCTGGGTGGCCGATACCGACATCCACTACCGCCGCGCCCGAGTCGTTGCCGTTCCGATCCACTCAGGGTCGGGCACGCGCATCAAGGTCCTGGAGGCCTTCGCCCGTCACCGCCCCGTCGTGTCGACGGCGAAAGGGCTCGAAGGGATTGACGCCCGGGACGGCGAACACCTGCTCGTGGCAGACACCCCGACGACCTTCGCTCGAGCGATTGCCTACCTCATGGAGCCGGACGCCGCCGATGCCCTCGTAAAGGCAGCCGCCCAACTCGTGGCTGAACGTTACGGCCGCAACGCGGTCACGGCATCCACGGCCACGCTACTGTCACGGCTGACCGCCCCATGAGTGATCCGAACCCCTTGGCCCGGCCCGACCTCGATGTCAACGAAGTTGCAGACGGACTCGTCGTCTATGACGCCACGACCGACCGGGTGCACTACCTGAACCAGACCGCAAGCGCGGTCTTCGCCCTGTGCACCGGCGAGAGCGACGAAGCCGCCATTGCCGAGGAGATGGGCGATCTGTTCGGACTCCCCGAGGTGCCGACAGAGTCGACCCTCGAATGCCTGAGATCGTTCCGTGCCGAGGGGCTCCTGGCCTGACGGGCCGCTGCCCATGGCGTCACTCTCGTTCCAGTACCTCTGGCACCGGATCGTCCTCTCCTCCGTGGAGCCCGCGCTCCTGGTGGCGGCGCGGCCACGTGTTGGCGCCCTCACCTACGGGTTCGAGCCCGTCCTGGACGTGCATTTCTCAGTGGAACGCCTGGAGAACGATCGGCTGGCGCTGCGTGATGGGCCCGACCTCGTGGGGGCGTACGGCACGGCCACCGCCATGTTGGAGGAGCTCTCACTCCGGGTGTACGGGCGCGCCGCCGAGTTCGCATCACTGCGGGGGTGGGTGCGCTATCGCGGGACAGTGCGGCATGACCGGTCAGGCCGGGCCTGCGTCGTCGTTGCCGGCCCGGGCATGGCCCCACTCGAAACTGAGGTTCTCGTCAGCTCGGACCGATCGGTCGTCGAAGTACCGCCCTTCTCGGGAACGGTTGTGGGGACCGAAGGACCGATCACGCCCGAGCCGATTGACGCCCTGTTCGTCCTGGAGCAGGCAGTAGGCCCCGTGTGGTCCGACGCCCTGTCGCCCCTCGTGGCAGCTCGTTGCCTCATTGAAGGCAGCATCACCGTCACCGAGTCGCGCGGCGTGATCGCAGCCGGTGCGGCCGGGTTGGCGAACAGCATGCCTGTGCTCCGTGTTCGGGCCACCTCCTACGACGACGCGAAGAACCTCGTTGCAACCCTGGATGTAAGCGCGCCAATGAGCTAACGTGCCCGTGAGCAGACCACAGGCCCCGGAAGGGAAGGAGAACCGTGAGCGCAGATCAACGCGGAGAAAATGCGTCTTTCGACCGACGCCGTTTCCTCAAGCGGGTGGCGGTCGCCACGGCTTTCGTCGCGCCGATCGTCTCGTCTTTCTCCATGGACGGCGTCAACGAGGTCTTCGCCAAGCCTTCAGGGTCCTTCGGCAACGGCAGCAGCGGTGGTCGCCGCGAGAATCACTCCTGCTTCGAACAGGACCACACGGCGTACGGTCCCCAGAGTTCGGCGTCCTGCGACGGCGACACCGACGGCGCCTACGGGCACCCCTAGCAGCGAGACACCTCCGCGTTCGCGCGGACAATTCTTCCTGTGGGGTTCGGTACTGCCCTGCCCTAAGTAGTTGATTGGTGTTTCTCAGTGCTGCCCTGATCGTCAAAGACGAGGAGCGCTCTCTCGGGCGCTGTTTGCGATCCCTCACGGATGTGGTGGACGAAGTCGTGGTGGTCGATACCGGATCGACCGACGGCAGTGTCGACATAGCCGAGTCATTTGGGGCCACCGTTCTCCACCGCCCGTGGGACGGCGACTTCTCCGCCGCTCGCAACCATGGGCTCGACCATGTTCACGGTGACTGGGTCCTCTACGTCGATGCGGACGAGTACCTCGCCCCCACCACCCGCGCAGACGTCCAGCGCGCGCTCCAGCACCCCGAGGCCCATGTCGCCTACCGGCTCAGGCTCCGGCACCGCCAAGGTTTCACCCCGTACTTCGAGTACCGGATCTGGCGGAACCGACCGGACATCCGCTTCTGGGGTGTCATTCACGAATCGGTCGCACCGTCCATCTTCCGCGTTGCCGCCTCGGAGTCGTTGAAGATCGGCCTCGCCGAGCTTCTCTTGGAGCATGACGGGTACGAGGGGGACCAGCGTCACAAGCATGAGCGGAACCTCCCGCTCCTCCTCCAGCAGGTGGAGGAGGATCCCACCCGCACCTACCTGTGGGACCACATCGGCCGCATCCGCGAGGAGCTCGAACGTCACGATGAGGCGCGCGAGGCGTGGCAACGCGGGATTGACCTGGTGCGTGCCAACGGTGTGGTGGACGAGTCCGACAGCCTGGTGTACTTCGACCTCATGCAGTCAGATACCGCACGGGGTGCACCCGACGAGTCCATTGTTGACGAGGCCCTGTCGCTGTTTCCCGACAACGCCCTCATCTACTGGGGAGCCGCGCACAGCGCAGCGGCGCGCTCGGACCACGCAACCGTGATCGACCTCATCGACCGCCTGCTTGCGATCTCTCCAGAGCACACCGCGAGGATCGGTCTGGGCCTAAACGAGCGCATCAGCGGGGAATGGGCCTTCCACATCCGCGGGATGGCCGAGTTCAAGTTGGCGGACTTCGCCGCCGCCGCCGCCGACTTCGCCGCGGCGGAGGCGCTTGCACCTGACGTTGACGAGTACCGGGTCAAGCGGCTTTTGGCCGAGTCAAGGGCGTCGTACTGAGAAAGACGCAAGGAGCCCGTCAGCGTTTGTGGGGGTGAACGCTTCCACGCACTCCAGGGCATACCCCGCTGCTAAATGGCGCCGTCCGCCGAGAGCGCTCCGATCTCGTCCCAGGAGTAGCCGTTCTCAAGGAGAACCTCTTCGGTGTGCTGACCGAGCTCGGGGACCTCGACGACGGCCGGCGCGTCCTGGCCGGCGAAGCGCACCGGGGGGCGGACGATTTCGTGTTCAGCCTCGCCCTCAGCGGATCCGACCACCCGGGTGATGTAGCCGTTGGCGCGGACCCCGGGATCAGCCGCCACCTCGGCGTGATCGCGCACCGGGGCGAAGCGCAGGCCGGCGTCACCCAACAACCGGCACCACTCGGCGGTTGGTTTCCGGGCGAAGACCTCGTCGAGGATGGGCCACAACGCAGCACGGTCATCCTCGAAGTACAGGAGCTGATCGAACTGCGCAATCAGATCGGGCCGGCCGATGGTTCGGTAGAAGAGGTCGCGGGCCGGCCCGGCGACGCCGACGATGGCGATCCACCCGTCGGCCGTGGGGAAGACACCGTAAATGCCCGGGATCATCGGGTGGCCGCGCCCGCTCGGGCCCGAGACCGACCCGGACATGAGATAGCGCGTGTACTCGCCGGCCTGGGCCCAGATCTGGCCCCCGAGCAACGAGGTTTCGATCAGTTGGCCTTTGCCAGTGTGCTCCCGTGCATACAGCGCGGCGAGTATGCCGGCGAGCAGGTTCTGGCCTGCGATGTGGTCGGCCACTGTTGCACCGATCGAACTCGGGTCGGCCCCGCGGCCACCGGTCGTGCTGATGAGCCCACCGGCTGCCTGTGCGCTGAGGTCGGCTCCTTCTCGGCCGGCGTCAGGACCAACGGAGCCGAACGACGACCCCATGGCGTAGACGATGCGCTCGTTGCGTGCGGCCGCATCCTCGTAGCCCAGACCCCAGCTCTCCATCGTCCCCGGCTTGAAGTTCGAGATCACGACGTCGGCTCGCTCGACCAGGCGGAGGAAGACCTCGCGGCCAGCGGGTGCGCGAAGGTCGATCGTCACGCTTCGCTTTCCCCGGTTGTAGGCGGTGAAAAAGGCCGACCGCCGATCCTCCCGGCTGATCGGCAACCACCGGCTCTGGTCACCGAACCCGGGGAGCTCGACCTTAATGACCTCGGCACCCCACTCCAGCATGGTCAGAGACGCTTGTGGTCCCTGCACGAGCAAGCCGGCCTCTATGACTTTCACCCCGTCGAGCACGCCCATGGACTGGTCAGACGGCTGAAGGGAGTCGGTCAAGGCGCACGGCCACACATTGGTGACTGTCAGCTGGGAGGTCAAGTGCAACTGAGCCCACTGGGTTGGCGGTCGCCGCCTTGCGGGTTCAACTGCCCAGACTCAGGAGTGTCTCGTGTCAACACAAGAGCGCAAAACTGACCGCACGTCACCCCGACTACCCTGCGTCCATGAGGGATCTCGGTGAGCTTCGCATGCCGATGGTCCCGCCGGGCAAAGGGTTGTACGAATCGCTCTATCTCACCGCCACCGCACCCGATGGTGAGCGTGCACTCTGGCTGCGCCACACCTGGCTGAAGCATCCGGACGGTGTGCCCGAGCCCACCCTGTGGGTCACATGGTGGGGACCCGAACTGACGCAAACTCGAGCGCCAGGAACAGCGGAGCTCAGCGCATCTGGCTCTCGAGGCTCGGTCGAGAACCATGCCTGGGACGTACGGTGGCAATCAGATGGGCCGCAGGTGCCCTATCTCCCCGGGGTGCTCTACGACCGCTGGTTTCCCCGGTCCAACGGGGTGGTCCTCGTGGCGCACGGGACCGTCGCCGGAACCTTTGATGGTCACGACCTCAACGGCTGGACCGCGGTTGTCGGGCACAACTGGGGTGCTGAGCACGCCCATCAATGGGAGTGGCTACACGGCGTGTCCGGCCACGATTGGTTCGACCAGTTGCGGGTGAAGCCGTTTCCGCACTCCCCGTGGTTGACCGTCGCGACGACACACCTAAATGGCAAGACAACGCGGTCGCGCAGCCGGCTTCCTGCCCAGGTGTCACCAGGCGTCGAAGTGAGTTGGGAATACCCCAGCCCAAAGGGAGCGAGCAAGAAGGTGCGTAATTGCTCGGTGGCAACGGCAGTCATGGACGGCCGGACCTATGCAGCAACGATTGAGTACGGCGCCTGACGGTCTTCACCGGTTCGATCGTGCGGCGTGCATGAGAAAACGGAGCCCTTCGGATTCCAGCGGGGCGCGCTGTTCGCGAAAACAAGCAACAGACGCCCGCCTGACCGGGATGGCCTCACTAACCGGCGGACGGGGACGGTCACCGCTCGTTGATGATCTCCTGCAGCACGACAGCCTGATTGTGCGCTTCGTTCTTGGCCCCATATAGGAGGGTCAGTGGCCCGTCATCGGCCAGTCCGAGCAGGGTCAGCAGATGCGAATTGTCGCGCAGCTCCTCCCTATACCGCACACTGAACTGATCCCACCGGTCGTCGGCGTGGCGAAACCACTTCCGGAGTTCGCTGGACGGCGCGACGTTAGGTAGCCAGAGGTCGAGTCCAGCACCCTCCCGAGAGACGCCTCGGGGCCACAGCCGATCGACGAGGATGCGTTGGCCATCGTCCGGTTCGGCCGGCTCATAAATCCGCTTGATCCGGACAACCGACCGATTCATGCCGCGTCGCCAACCCGGTCGAACCTCCACCGGTACTCACGCGGTTCCTCAATCCACCAGCGTTCCGCATGCAGCGCGTCTCCCAACAGGGGGCCGAAGTCCACCGGGAGAGTCTTCCACCCTCGGGTCCGAGTAACGGACGGGCGGGTGTCTCCCATTTGCACGACGGGTGCCAGCCCGGTCCGAGCATTGTCACTGTTTGGGGGCAGACTCCGAAAGAAGATCGAAGGCACGTACCGAAAGGTACCTTCATGGGTGACAGGGCGCCGATCTGGGTATAAACCTTGACGGGCTGAGTCATGCCCGCGTCGGCCAAGGAGAGAACACCCATGACGATCGTTCGCAATGAAGACGGCACCCTGGTCGTTCCCGTGCGCCAAGAGCGCCATCATGATGAAGAAGGTTTAGCGGGCGATGAGACGACCGTGGCAACAGCGGATACCACCCGTGTCCTTCACCCCGGAGAGGGTGGCTATGACGAGGCTTTGGTCGAGTGGGATCTCCAGCAGAACCCCGACCGCGAGCCGGCGGTGTCCACGCCGAGCGGCCGCGAAGAGGCCATGGCCCTCGTCCACGCGATCGCCGAGTCCCCTAAGCACGATGTGAGCACTGCAATTGAGGCGATCAACGATCCCGAAGCGAGTGGTGAGGCCTTGCGTCACGTCCTTATCGGCGGCGTCCATTCGGTCGAGGATTTCGCCGTCGAGGTCGCCGAGGCCGAAGGTGGCGAGCCACTGCCGGCGCATAAGGCCACGAAAATTATCGGAGAGGTGCTCACCGAGCTCGATTCCTAACCGGCAATGAACGGGGGCACCTCGAAATGCCGCAAACGAGATGAGTATGCGGCGGTAGAAGGCAACAACCGAAGAGCCTCGCACGACGACCGGGCTTGTCGAGTCAGCGTGAGGAGGATCTGCTCGTTTCTCAGTTACCTGGCGCTGCCGCATGGATTTGCAGTGTCGTAAGCGACCGGCGTTGGGTTGTTCGCTGGGACAGCCACCAAGACCACGCCTGTAGCAGAGATCAGGGTGATGGCGTAGTGAGTCCCGTTGCTCGGCCAGATGTGAATGAACGTCGGCACCAGCTCAGTCTCCATTGCGGCTTCGCTCGCACCAGTTGGGTAGGTCCCATGCTCCGTGTGGTAATCCGCGATTCCCTTCTCGACCGTCAGGGCATCGGTGTTACAGACGATCTGAACATTCTGCGCGCCCAACCAGCCAACAATGAAGACACCGATGACGGTCAGGATACCGAGGACGACGATAATTTCGAGAAGCCTAATTAGGCTGTATCCCGACTCATCTATTTCCGCAGCTCTCTGTTGATGGATGTTGTGACAATTCTCAATCACGTTTCCGACCGCCATGTGTGACGGCGTTCAGACCCAATAGCGCACCAGCCAATCAAGCGGTCGGGCTTAAGTTCTTCCGGTCCCACGCCGAAAGCCTACGACTGCTCCAATGGCGCCCGTCTGCCACGCCATGTCCCGGCGTACGGAGGCAGTCTGGAGTTCACAAGTCTGCGCGTTATGGGGCAGGTATTGACCAGTGAATCCTACTTGGGTAGGATTCACTGCATGGGCATGACGAAACTATCTGTGACGGTGGAAGAGGACCTCGTGGACGAACTGCGCGAACGAGCGGGAGGTCGCGGTATCAGTGCATTCGTGAATCAGGCCGTGCGCCACGAACTCCAACTGTCACGTCTCGGCGAACTCCTAGCCGATCTGGAAAATGAACTTGGCCCGCCTGATGAGGCCATGGTGCTTGAAGCGCTCGCTTCTCTGGACCGACTCGAGAAGCAGCAGAGCCGCACGAAACGCCACGCCGCTCGGCGCTGATTCCCGTGCCAGTTGTCCTTCTCGACACCGAGGCACTCAGCGTTCTGGCGTCACCAAAGGAGCGCGGAGCCTCGGCCCGACGTGCTCAAGCGATCCTGAAAGCGGCTGCTCTCCGGAATGCCCCCGTCCGCACTTCTGCAGCGGTGCTCGTCGAAGCCTGCCGTGGTCAAGGCCGTGACGCAGCCGTGGCTCGCATCTTGAACCAAGGCGTCGATGTCCTTCCCGTCGATCGCGGTACCGCCCGAGTGGCAGCACGCATTCTCAATGAAGCCAATCTCGAATCCTGTTCTGCTATCGACGCCATTGTGGTCGCAACGGCGATCCGTCTCGGTGGAGCCCTCATCGTCACGTCGGACCCAGACGACCTTTCAAGGTTGGCCATGGACCACCCCGACGTCGAGATACGGCCCTTGTGACCCCGTTTAACGATGAGCCTGTCATGGTCACTTGACCGAGAGGACTTCGATGACTCTGGTGGGTAGGTGGCGGATCTTCGAGATGGATCTTTGGGATCGCGAGGCGATCGAACTGATAGGTCCAGGCTTCTTCGAATTCAGGGCGGACGGCACGGGCAGCTTCGGATTCATAGCTGTAGAGGGCTGGATGGACTGTCGATCGGCGCAAATCGGCGGGCACCCTGGCCTGGAGTTCACCTGGGATGGAAGCGACGATGGCGACCCGGTCAGCGGTCGCGGCACTGCGACTCTTCAAGACGATGGTTCACTACACGGCCGTATCTACTTCCATCTCGGAGACGATTCAGGGTTTCGGGCCGAGCAAGACGATGCTGTAGATCACCGCCGACACTGAGATCGTCCCTCATCCTGATGCGTTCATGGTCCGCAGTCCCTGCCACTCAGGCCGGCGGTATGGGATGGCCTATAAGCAGTCGGATACTCCGCCGGTCTTAGCCCCGGGGTGCGAAGAACTCAAGTGCGATGTTGTCGGGATCTCGAAACGACAATGCCGAGTAGGAAGGCGTGTCCA
>Ga0307374_10001654_pt1 | contig 40786 bp, 41 predicted proteins | sample OX3MG_FD_202532 | JGI IMG/M metagenome (GOLD analysis project Ga0307374, IMG submission 202532) | Soil microbial communities from Risofladan, Vaasa, Finland - OX-3 | ecosystem: Environmental > Terrestrial > Soil > Coastal area > Acid sulfate soil | place: Finland: Risofladan, Vaasa | collected... | reverse complement strand
ATTTGGCGGCAGACGACGGCGACGTCATGGTGGATGAGAAGCTCGTACGGCGCCCTAGTCCTCAGCACCTCTACAGGATGGGGGTTGTGCGCACGTTTCAATATGCCCGCTTGTTTCCGGAGCTGACTCCGGTGGAGATTCTTGCGCTGGCCGCAGTGAAGCCATTTCGCAGTGTCTTCAGAGGGAAGGTGGATCACAGAGACCGGGAGCAAGCGATGCTCATCCTGGAGGAGTTGGGGCTGTTGCGCGTGACGTCACATCGGGCCGGACAGCTTTCCTACGGGCAGCAGCGACTGCTCGAGTTCGGAACCACTCTAATGGCCCAGCCGCGGCTGGTCCTGTTGGATGAGCCTGCTGCGGGCGTAAGCCCTGCCATGATTGAGGTAATCGAGAAGCAGATTCGGGCGCTGAGAGCGGGTGGCGTGGGGTTCCTGTTGGTAGAACACCAACTAGACCTAGTCATGCGACTCTGCGACAGTGTCGTTGTGATGGCCGGCGGTAGGCCAATTGCAAGTGGAACGCCTGATGAGGTACGCGAGAACGAAGGCGTCCTTGAAGCGTATCTCGGGAATTGACCATGGATGGACATCTCCGCATCAGTAATGTGGTCGCAGGGTATGGCTGGGGAGACGTTCTTAGGGGCGTGGACTTAGAAGTAGCCAAGGGTCAGATCACTTGCATCATCGGTCCAAATGGGGCCGGAAAGTCAACGCTGCTGAAGACGATTAGCGGCCTCCTCAGGCCCACGTTGGGAAGCATCGAGTGTGAGGGGCAGTCGATCGTTGGGCAGTCACCTGCGGCGATTCTCAGGTCAGGAATCGTACAGGTCACTCAGGAGCGTGGAGTATTCCCTAACATGACGGTGTGGGACAACATCCTCATGGGCGGCTATATCATCCGCGACCGGGCCGCGCTGCGCCGTCGGGCGGAGGAGGTTGCCCGGATCTTCCCAGCACTCCTGCCACTACGTCGCGCGCGTGCCGGCACCCTCTCGGGCGGGCAGCAACGTATGCTGGAGATTGCTCGGAGCTTGATGTTGGAACCAAGAGTGGTCTTGATGGACGAGATCTCGCTCGGATTGGATCCGCGGACTCGGGTGCAGGCGTTTGAGTCGGTAAAGCAGATTAAGGAGTCTGGAGCGACCGTCCTACTGGTTGAGCAGAATGCTCGAGCCGGACTCGCAATCGCGGACGTTGGGGTGGTGATGGAAGGCGGTCGGGTGCGTCTGGAGAGGCCTGCTGCTGACCTTCTGGCAGACCCAGACGTCGCGCGACTCTATCTGGGTCAGGGTGGCGCGCTAGCGTCGCAAAGGGAGGTTTAGTGTGAGGCTCGGCTGGGCGCTCGATCATAATGTGCCGGATTCTGTGGAACGCGAGCTTGTTCGGGCCGCGGACGATCACGGGTTGGACTCCGTGTGGACGATGGAGAATCACCACCTGCGTGACGGGGTGTCAACTGCCGCGGTAACCCTGGAGCGCACGCAGCGAATCAGGGTGGTAATGGGAACGCTCAGCCCGTCTTTCCGTCACCCCGTCGAAATCGGCCTGACTCTGGCGAACTTGGTTAGGATGTACCCAGGCCGATGTGCGTTGAATCTTGGGTCTGGCATGGCCGAGACCTTGGTGCGACTAGGGTGCCCGGTCGACCACCCAGTCGGCAGACTGCGGGAGACGGTCGAAATCATCCACCGACTCTTCAGTGGAGAGCGGTTTGGTTTTGAAGGCGACTTTTACAACATCGAGAGACATCACCTGTCGGGGGATCGGTTGCCGACACCGCCCGTTTACATAAGCGCGATGGGTCCTCGGCTCATTAGCCTGGCCGCCGAGGTCGCCGATGGAATCAATCTCCCGCTAGCGTCATCCCCTGAGTACGTGGCTCAATCGACGGGGCAGTTCAACGACAGTTCTAGAGCCGCAGGACGAGATAGGGCCAGCCAACTGATCTGTGCGGAAGTGTTGGTACAGATTGGCGACGGCGACCTGGATCTGAGTGGTATTCGAAGGCTGCTGGGGTTCCACTTCTCTAGCAAGCACTTTGAAAAAGTGGCGGCGCCGTCAGGGTTGACCATCGACCATGCTTCAATCCGGCAAGCATTCCTGGATCGTGCATTTGATCGGCTGGAGGCTCTGATCCCAGACTCAATGGTGCGAGCCTTCACTGCCGTCGGCACCTTGGACGAGGTGATCGCGCGGCTCCAGCAGTACTCCGCCGCCGGACCAGACATGGTCATGGTGTATACGGCTGGGACGCCAGAGCAGCGCCTGGACACGATGTCCGCGCTAGCGCGGGCACTGAACGTACTCGGCGCTGTGAAGTAATTACCTGACCTTGTTGTGGGGAGAGAGCCTACCATCATGACCGACGAACAAACACCGGTCCTCAGGCCGATCCGTGAGCGGAGCAAGAGTGGGCAGCCGGTTCACCCAGTGGATGAAGCCGATGCTCGATCTGATGAAGCACCTATCTTCGTGGATGGAGTCCCGAGGCACGCGCCAAGCCTTGTCGCTAGGTACACATCTGCCGGATATTGGGGCGAGCAAACGATCTCAGACCGGCTCCGGAGCGCCGCCGCGGACCGGAGCCAACACACCGCGATCGTGGATGGTTCGCGGCGTCTGTCCTATGCGGAGTTCGCGGCGGCCGTGTCCGCCGTCGCCAATGCATTCCGTAGCTTCGGGGTCCGCCGAGGGGACGCAGTAGCTGTTCAGCTCCCCAATTGGTGGGAGCAGCTGGTCGCTGACTTCGCGATCATTGAAATCGGGGCAGTCCTCGTCCCGGTGAACGCGCGCGTTCGAGGTGAACTCGAGTACATGTTGGAGTACACGCACTGCAAGGTGCTGGTGATTCCCGACGAGTACCACGGGTTCTCCTATGTCGAATATATCGACTCGATTCGGCCACGCCTGCCAGACCTTCGCTCGGTGGTCGTAGCGAGGGGCCCGGCGAACAAAGAGCATTCGTCCTTCGCGGACCTAGCCAGCGCTGATCGGAAGCTGGACCACCATCCGGCACTTGAGGCGATGTCGGCGAATGACCCTTGGCAGATCATGTTCACTTCGGGTACTACCTCTGCACCAAAGGGCGTCGTCCGAACTCACAATAACACGCTCTTCACACTGGACTTGCTAATCAATGAGTACCAGATTCTGCAGGGAGACGGCTCCGATGTGGCTCTTGCAGTGCTGCCTGTGGCGTTTGTATACGCGCAGTATTTGTGCGCGCTCGGCGCGCTGCTGACAGGTGGAACTCTGGTGTTGCAGGAGAACTTCGACGCCGCAGATCTGGTCGATCTAGTCGAGAAGGAAAGGGTCACGCTGATCGGAGTGGTCCCCTCGATGGTTCCTGTGCTGCAGCATGTTCCCAACCTAGCCGCGCGAGACCTATCATCGCTTAGAATTGTGGCTCCAGCCGGCGAGGCGGTCACCCGGGAACGCAAGGTCGAGCTTTCAGAGATTTTCAGGTGTGACGTCCGAGAGTGCTACGGGCTAGCGGAAGTGACCATGCCCCTCGTACAGCCCGCCGAGGCGACGCTCGAGCAGCGACTTTCTACCACCGGCAGACCGAACCCCGCAACTGACTTAGCGATCATCGACGATGACGGCGGCGTAGTCAACGGGGAGGGGATAGGGGAACTGCTGGTGAAGGGTCCCACCTTGTTTTCCGGTTACTACCGAAATCCCGAGGCCACGACCAACGCGATCGACGGCAATGGGTGGTTTCACACCGGCGATCTAGTCAAGCGCGGTCAGGACGGCTTCTACGCGATTTCGGGAAGGAAGAAGGACCTTATCAAGCGCGGCGGAGCGTCCATTCTGCCACAGGACATCGAGGATGCCTTGGAAGGGCACCCGGCCGTTAAGGCGGTGGCCGCATTCGGACTTCCCGATGACCGTCGCGGCGAGATCGCCTGTGCGTGCGTAGTGCTCAACCTAGGAGCTTCGACCACCGTGCCAGACCTCCTCGCCTACCTCAGGGACCGCATCGCCACGTTCAAAGTCCCAGAGCGAATCGAATTTGTTGACTCCTTGCCCCTTTCGGCGAACGGCAAGGTTCTCAAGGCCGAGTTGGCCGCCCGGCTCAGCTCGGGTGCCGACTGAGGTGGCCGACGCTTACATCCGGGGAGCCGGCATGCATCGCTTCGGACGGTGGCCAGACAAACCCCTACGCGAGATGTCGACCGAGGCCGTGCTCGCTTCGCTGGCCGACGCTGGCATTTCCCCATCCGACGTCGACGTTGCCTACTTCGCTAACTCGCTGGGTGGACTCCTCGTTGGCCAGGAGGCGTTGCGAGGCGAGGTGTGCCTCCACGATGCGGGCATCTTTGGCATCCCGATCATCAATGTCGAGAACGCCTGCGCAGGCGGCGCAACGGCCTTGTGGGGCGCTATTCGGGCCGTGCGCTCTGGGGAGTTCCGCGTCGCGCTAGCAATCGGCGCTGAGAAAATGTTCGTTGGTGATACCCAGCGGACCCTGGCGGCCCTCCAAACTGCTGCTGACGTGGAGGCCACTCAAGGTCAGGGACTCCAGTTTGTGGCGCTTTACGCGATGCGGTTGGAGGAGCGCCTCGCGTCGGGGTCATTTACCACCCAACATCTTGCACACGTCACCCGAAAGGGTAAGGCTAACGGCGCGGCGAATCCGTACGCCCAGTTTGGCACTATTATGACGGACGAGGAAATCCTTGGTGCGCGGGTGATTGCTGGTCCCTTAACGCTCCCTATGGTTGCAGGCATATCTGATGGCGCTGCGGCCGTGATCGTGATGGGCGAGCCAGATGAGGCTGGTGGCATCAAGGTACGGGCCTCAGTACTAAGCAGTGGGACCGTGGATGGGCTCGGCGAGCCCGTGGTGCGCCAAACGATCCATCGAGCTTATGAAGAGGCGTCCATCGGGCCGAGCGATATCGACGTCGCGGAGGTCCACGATGCGGTTAGTCCGGCGGAGCTTTTCCGCTATGAGGAATTGGGGCTATGTCCGGCGGGTGAAGCTGGGACCTTACTGGAATCCGGCGCTACCTCGGTGGGCGGCCGCATCCCCGTCAATCCCAGTGGGGGACTCACGGCCCGAGGTCACCCGGTTGGGGCCACGGGCCTGGCTCAGATAGTTGAACTGGTCTGGCAATTGCGCGGCCAGGCCGGTCAACGACAGGTGGCTGGATGCCGGATTGGGATTGCGCAGAACTCTGGCGGGTGGATCGACGGCGACACTGCCGTCGGCAGTGTGCACATACTCGAAGGCGGGGCCTAGGCATGACGAAACGGATCGTGACGGTCGACGGGCAGCCGAGACTTCGAGGTGGACAGTGCTCCGAGTGCGGGCATCCGATGGTTCCGTACCGGCGTGTCTGTTCAGCCTGCCGAAGTGGAGGTGTCCGCGAGGCGGCGTTTGGCCCTAGCGGGACAGTAAATACTTCGGTGGAGTTGGCCGTGCCCACGGCTGGGAATCCAGCACCGTATTGGGTAGCCATGGTCAAGCTCGATGATGGGCCTACCGTATTTGCTCGCCTGGCTGGTCCCGTCGCCAATGGCGCAGCCGTGACGATGCAGGCGGACGTCGAATCGGATGGGTACTGGTTTGGAGCGACATCGGAGGAGTCCCTCCATGAGTGACAAGCCGATCAGGGCAGATCAAAAATCGAACGCAGCTGTGCTGCCGGAGGGTAGATTGGAGGGCCATTCGACTGCTAGTGGCGCAGCGGCGACACTGTACGGCCTATCGCCCGAGCAGGTCGAGTTCCAAACCCGCGCGCGGGGCGTGGCTGATTCACTTGTGGATCTGGTGCGGGTGTCGGACCGGGTCGTTGGGTATGACCAAGCGTGGCACGACGCTATTGCCCTTCTTCACACTGCTGGGTTCTTCGCGATGTCCGTCCCCGCAGAGTTCGGCGGGAGGGGCTCGGATCTAATGTCGCTCGCACTCGCTCAGGAGCAGCTTTCGAGGGTTGATGGGGGACTCGCGAACTGTGTGTCCCACGAGGCGTGCGCGGCCCGAGCTATCGAGAATGCGAACCCTGAAATCCGCCAGCGCTGTTTCGACGCGATGCTGGCTGGCTCATTGACTTGTATTGCGATAACGGAACCCCACTCCGGATCCGACCTTGCAGCGATGACGACGAGCGCTCAGAAGGCCGCGGGCGGCTACGTGATCAATGGCGCAAAGTCAATCTCATCCCTCGCCGGCGTGGCCGATATTTTCCTGATTTGGGCGAAGACGGATGCGGGAGTCGGCACGAAAGGCATCTCGACGTTCATAGCCTCGGCCTCTGACGCGGGGATCACTGTTGGAGAGCCAAAGGACACTCTCGGATTCCGCCAGCTTCCCCACCATGACGTTACGTTTCGGAATCTGGAGGTTGCTGAGACGGCCCGCATCGGTGCCGAGGGTGAAGGAATGGCGATTTTTGCGGAGGCACTGAATGTCGGACGCTTGGGTGGTGGCGCTCAGGCGCTAGGGATTGCTGCGGGAGCACTTGAACTGGCGCGCCAGTTCGCGTCGCAGCGCATAACCTTTGGCAAGCCGATCAACCAGCACCAGGCGATCCAGTTCAAGCTGGCCGACATGTTTGTGGCTGTGGAGGCGGGCCGTCTACTTCTGTACAGCGTCGCGCGTCTAATGGACGGCAGTGATCTCCACTCTAGAGACGTAGGAACATATGCCGCGATGGCGAAGTTGTATGAGTCGGACATGGCAATGCGAGTTACCGAAGACGCGGTCGAAATATTCGGGGCGCAAGGCATCTGGAAGGGCAACGACGTAGAGAGGCTCTTCCGCGATGCGAAGGTGACGCAACTCGTGGATGGGCCCAACGAACTAATGCGCATGCGTATCGGCCACTCGCTAGTGCGATCCTAGGGTTCTAACCGTGCGAACCGTAAGCGCGGCGATGGCAAGGGAGGGATCGAACGTATCCGCAGAGCGCGTGGGCCCGGTTGCGCTCGTGACTCTACTTCGGAGCCAGGCTCTCAACGTCCTGTCGGTAGGGATGACGGCGGCGCTGACGGACATCTTCGAACGACTAAGTCAGGACACGGCAGTCAGAGTGGTGATCGTACGGGCCCAAGAGGGACGCGCGTTCTGCGCTGGAGCGGATCTAAAGGAAGTTAGAGGGATGTCACAGAAGGCGCTGACAGCCCGTCGCGAAGGAATTCGCAGGATGCTGAGAGCTGTGCGCCAGTTGCCGCAACCCAGCATCGCATCGGTATTCGGGTTCGCCCTGGGTGGTGGATGCGAACTGGCCCTGAGCTGCGATCTTGTGGTGGCCGCCGAGGACGCGGAGTTCGGATTCCCGGAACTGCGCGTGGGGGCGATACCTGGAGGTGGTGGAACGCGACTGCTACGCGAGGCAATTGGCGCACGGCGATCCACGGAACTTCTCTTTACCGCCCGCCGAGTGGACGCTGGAGAGGCCTACCACCTTGGACTCGCCTCAAGAGTGGTTCCTCGCTCTGAGCTCGACGGGACGAGCATGGAGATCGCTCTGAAGATCTGTCTGGCGTCTCCGACGGCGTTGCGTATCACGAAGAGGGTGATGCATGGCTCGACCGGATGCGATGAGTTGGCCGCCGAAGCCTTGGAGGATCAGGGCTGGACCGAGGCGAGTCGTACACCCGACTACGTCGAAGGGCTGACTGCCTTTGCCGAGAAGAGGCCGCCTCGGTGGACGGACCGGTGATCGCTAACCAAGGGAGAAGCAATTCCCTGGCTGGGAAGGTGGCGGTGGTCACCGGCGCAGGGCGAGGCATAGGCCGAGAGGAGGCTATATACCTGTCTTCGCTGGGGGCGCGCGTGGTCGTCAACGATCTGGGGTCCGCGCCCGACGGCAGTGGAGCGGATCACTCGGTAGCGGAGCTGCTGGTGGACGAGATCAGAGCTCGCGGAGGCCAGGCAGTCGCCCATCACGGCGATATCTCCGAGCCAACTGGCGCCCAATCGCTCCTTCAGGTCGGAGTCGACGAGTGGGGACAGGTCGATATCGTAGTGAATAATGCAGGAAATATACGCGATCGGATGGTATTCACGATGTCGGTCGACGAGTGGGACAGCGTGATCAAGGCGCATCTCCGCGGACACTTCCTAGTAACCCGAGAGGCATGCGTGCACTGGCGATCGCGCGCGCGGGTCGGCGGGCGGACCTGGGGCAGGCTGATCAACACGACTTCCACGTCGGGCCTTTTCGGCAATGTGGGACAGTCAAACTATGGTGCAGCCAAGGCAGCGATCGCGAGTCTTACCCTGAGTACGTCTCTCGAGATGGCCCGTTATGGTGTGACCGTGAATGCCATCGCTCCCGGGGCAAGGACACGGATGACTCAGGGGGTGTTCGGTCCCGACGCTCCGGCTGGGGACCGAGAGGATCCGATTGGGCCTAGGCACGTTGCGCGACTCGTTGGCTATCTGGCGAGTGATGCTGCTGATCACATCACGGGTCAGGTACTTCGGGTCAAGGGTGGTTCGGTCGAGCTCTACCAGGGTTGGAGGTCGGTCGCGTCGGTCGTTAATCCGGACGGTTGGACTGCCGAGGGGCTAGAGACGGCGATAGCCGAGCTGTTTCAGGGCCGTCCGAGCGTCTACTCGCCTCCGATGGTACCCGGCCAGGACGAACTCCAGGATCCGCCGAAAGAGTCGTGACCACGGATGCCCTGGTTCCCAGCAGATGCTCGCGACGGCGGCGAATCATCAGGCGTCGATGGCAGAGATCAGGCAGAAATCGATTGCGCTCACAACTCACGTGGAGAACTTGATTTATGAATGGAAAGATCGCGCTCGAAGAGCATTTCATAACCGCTGACTTCGACCAGCCATCTGTGAACCTTCCTGGGGCCAGGGTGAAGGAAGTTTATCGGCGACTGCTCGAAGTCGATGCTGAGCGACTGGAGGGCATGGACCGGAGTGGGATCGACTTCGCCTTGCTTTCCCTCAATATGCCCGGTATCCAAGGGGAGGTGGATCCGCGCGTAGCGGTCGGCCGTTCGGTCGCCGTCAACAACGAGTTGGCCCGAGTTGTGGCCCGGAACTCGCACCGCTACGCCGGTTTTGCCGCCGTGGCGATGCAGGATCCACCGGCTGCCGCCGATGAGCTGTCCCGGTGCGTCACTGATCTCGGATTCAAAGGGGCGATGATTCACGGGTACAGCAATATTGGTGACTCCGCGACAGGGGAGTATCTGGACGAGGAAAAATGTCTTCCATTCTGGGAACGCGCGGAGAGCCTGGGAGTTCCGGTATACCTACATCCCCGCAATCCTCTGTCCAGTCAGATGCGGATCTACGAGGGGCACCCCGAGCTGATGGCAGCTGTATGGGCGTTCACGGTCGAGACAGCGACTCATGCTCTGCGCCTGATTACCAGCGGTCTATTCGACACATTCCCGAAGCTCAACATCATTCTCGGCCATATGGGCGAGACCCTACCGTTCGCTATCTGGCGCGTCGATCATGCTTTCGGGATGGGAAGAGGTGGCAAGGAGCTCAAAAAGCCTCTGGCGGAATACCTCAGTGACAACTTCTTCATCACGACGGCAGGCAACTTCTCCACGCCGGCCCTCCTGGCGACTCTCGCGGTCGTCGGGTCGGACCGGGTCATGTTTTCCGTCGACTACCCTTGGGAGTCGATGGATGAAGGCGCGAAGTGGTTCGACGCTGCCCCGCTTAGTGATGAAGATCGACTGAAGATCGGGCGGACCAATGCAGAAAAGCTGTTTGGGTTAGCCGACGCCTCTTGACGGTGGCGTGGCAGCTACCTCGGCTGCCTTGTCTTCATCGGAGGTCCCGAGCTGTCGCTGGTTTGAATCCAAGACTTGCGGGCACCGCGGTCAGTTCGAAGGGCCGGAGGTAAGGGGCCTCGACGCGCCCGGGACACCAGAAGATCCAAACCCTCTCGCTGGCGGCAATCTCAACGACGCGCGCCTGCAACTCTTCAAGCCGACCGACAAGAGCAGGCGCATGAGCGAATTCGGAGCGGGATCCGGGAAGGCCCCGATCTCCGAGTAAGCACGGCCCGCTCGGCGGATCGCCACCGCATGGCGGTACCCCGTCGGTACCGAGAAGGCGCCTCCTCGGTAGGCTCACCATAGGAGCGCCGTTCCGGGTTGTCCAGCGCGGCCAGTCCGCCGGCACCCGATCCTTTGCGCCAGCTCGCCATTGAGTGGGGTACGACGCCCGCTGCCCCGCACCCGGGTGGCGGTCGGATAGGATATCCACTAGATGCGGTTAGGGCTGCGAGATCTGCTGGACCTGCGCCTATGGCTCGCCTTCGATATCGACGACAGCGGCCGGATCCTTGCCGGGCACGACGAGTCCGGGTCGGTCCAGCTGGTTGAGCTGGCGCCCGGTGGAACCGCGACCCGCCTGACAGCGCTGCCGGGCGCCTGCGCCGGACGGTATCTGCCCGGATCACGGACGGTGGTGGTCGAGCACGACCAGGACGGAAACGAGCGCCACCAGTTATCCCTGCTGTCACTCGACCATTTGCCAGAGGCACCGGTCGGCCTGGAAGGGCTGACTCCATTGGTGCGTGACCAGCGGTTCTTCCACAACTTGATCGACGTCTCCCCGGGGCGGGTCGTCTACACGACTAACCGCCGCAATTCCGTCGACTTCGATGTCGTGGTGCGCGACTTGGCCACCGGAGCGGAAGCAGTGCTCTACGACCAGGGAGGTGCCACTTATGAGGTGGCTGTGGCCCCGGCTGGCGACCGTGCGGTGCTCGGCCGCCTCACCGACCAACCGATGTCGCAGCAGCTGTTGCTGGTGGACGCGACCGGCGGCACGGTGCGCCCGCTGACCGGCGCCTGTGAGCGCGCTCAGCACCGGTTGCCGTACTGGCTGTTGGGCGCTGAGTCTCTCGTCGTCACGACCGACCGGGACCGCGAGTACACCGCGATTGCCCGACTCACGCTGGCCACCGGGGAGTGGGAGGAGCTGGTGGCGACGGAAGCTTCCGACGTCACCGGCTGGCTCTCTCCCGATACCCGGCTTCTGCTGGTGGTGACCAACGACGACGGGGCGTCGCGAGCCGCCATCCACGACGCCGCCACGGGCCGGCTCCTCCGGGCGCTGGCGCTCACCGGAGATGGGTGGATCGGCGGCCCCGGGTTGCCGGATCCGGTATGGTCGCCCGACTCGCGCTTCATTGCCCTCTCGTACTCAGCGGCCAGCAGCCCAGGCCGCATTCTGCGGGTCGACGTCGAATCCGGCACGGTCACCGCCGTCATGGAGGGCGCCGGATTGCCAGCGGGTACGCGGCTGGCAGAGCCGACGGTGCATCGGGTCCCCACCCCGGACGGCGAGCTGATCCCCTGCTACGTGTACCGGAGCTCGGATCCGCTGGATCCGGCACTGGCCAGCTCGGCCGTGCTCTACATCCACGGCGGTCCGGAGTCCCAGTCCGTCCGCGGCTTCAATCCGGTGGTGCAGGGCCTCGCCGCCGCCGGCTATACCGTCCTGCAGCCCAACGTACGAGGGTCGACGGGATACGGCAAGCGCTGGTACTCGGCAGACGACGGGCCGCGGCGGCTCGACTCGGTGGCGGACCTCGCCGCGCTGCACGCGTGGCTGCCGACGCTTGGGGTGGACCCCAACCGCGTAGCTCTCTGGGGGGGATCCTACGGAGGCTACATGGTGCTCGCGGGGGTCGCTTTCCAACCCGACCTGTGGGCCGTGGGCGTGGACATCGTCGGGATTGCATCCCTGGTGACCTTCCTGGCAAACACTTCCGCCTACCGCCGAGCTCAGCGCGAGTCCGAGTACGGTTCTCTGGAGCACGATCGCGCCTTTCTGGAGTCGGCTTCACCGCTCACCCGAGTCGACGCAATCCGCGCGCCGCTCTTCGTCATCCATGGCGCCAACGACCCGCGGGTGCCTCTGGCCGAGGCAGAGCAACTCACAGCGGCGTTGCGGCTGAACCAGATTGAGTGCGAGCTGCTGGTCTACGCCGACGAAGGCCACGGGCTCGCCAAACGCGCCAATCGGCTGGATGCCTATCCGAAGGCCGCCGCCTTTCTCGCCCGGTACCTCGCCCCCGCGGCCGGGACGACCTAACCCGACGTTCGTGGCTGGCCCGAGTGGGCGAGCCGCTCCTGCTCGGTCCTCAGGGGCGCTGGGACAACCTCTTCCAGTTCAAGTACGTTGACCGTGAAAGGCCGAGGGAGGTTGGGGCGAACTCGCTGGCCGCCAGTCCCTGCCGCTGTAGCTTCTCCCCGATGTGCAGGACGGTCTTCCGCTCGGCGGCGGTGGCCCGGTGCTTGCGCCAGTCACGTCCTTTGGCGGCGAGCATGAAGAACAGCTCGGCTCGGGCCAAGGGCGAGTTGCGCCGAGCGCCCCCGCGATGGTTGGGCTGATCGTGGTGACCTGTTGCCGTCTCCGCCACGTTGACAAAGATGGCCTCCACCCGATAGTCGGGCATCTCCCTGACGAAGTACCCCTCGCCTTGGAACGGGCCCCTCGGTAACTCCTGCGGTTTAGACAAGTCCATGGCGCCCTCTGGTCCGCGGCTCCGAGCCGACTCGGTCGCGCGAGACCATCTTATTACTCCGATCCCGGGGGTCACTGCGGGAGTGGCGCGGCGACTAGGCCGGAGCGACCCGGTCAGTGGGTGGCGACCAGGTCGCTGATGGCGTCCAGCGTCGCGGCGGCCAATTCCCTTCCGGAGCTTCTCTCCCGGTATTCGGCGAGATAGGGATCATAATGCCCCACACCGATGATCGGGAGGCGGGACGAGCCGGCCGCTTGGAGCATGGGGAGAATCCGCGGCAGCTTAGCTTGGACCGAGTCAATGGCTTGCTCCACACCTCCCTGATCGACCTCGCGCTGCCGCTTCCCGGGGACCGGATCGTCCCGCCTCCCGATCGACGGTCATCAGGACGGTGGAGGGGTGCCGGTGCCGAAATGATGTGGCGGCTGCGCGTGGGGAGCCGGATCGGTACGGGCAAAGACTTCCGCCGTTGAGCATGGTGGCCGTGGTCTCACCGGGACACCCGAGTTCCACGAGCCGCAGATCGCTCCACCTCGACCTCTCCGCGGCCGCCACATCGTCGGCGTACCCGGTGCTCGTACGCTGACCACCGGGCCTGGCCGTGGTCGGCTGCCAGCCCACTGCGGCTGACCCTCCCAGGGGCGAGATAGAAGTCAGCGTTCGGGTCATGGGTCTCGGCCCCCGCCGGAATGACCGCCAAGGTGGTGCACAGGCTGACGAACAGCGCGCGAATCTTCTCTCCTGCACGGTGAGGTCCGCAGTCCCGATTCGACCCCTGGAGTGTCTGTCTGGGAGAGGCCCTGGCCAAACAACGGCCGCGAAGCGAACCAGGTTACGCCGCGTCAGATCAGGTTGAAGTCGCGTACAGGCGCGGCGTCCGAAAGGGGATAGCCCCAAGGCGCTTCAGAGGAGCACCGGTCGCCGGATGCCTGCCGGGGGCACCCTTGCGCCGGTCACGAAGAGCGGTGGAGCGCCGTCATCCGGTTGAACGCCCGAGCCTTCACCGGCGCTGCCACGAAGGCCAGGATCTTCTGGGCGCATTCCCGGGGACTGCTCCACTCGGTATCGCACTCCACGTCGTAGCGGGCGTGCACGTGAACGCGGTCGAACTGATCGGCGGGCCGCCCCGACACGCGGTGACCGCGCAGTCGCTCGCGACGCTCCAATTCCGGCAGGGGTTAGCGCACTCGGACAAAGACCACCCGTCCTCCGGCAAACAAGCTAAGGTAATCGATCAACCACGATCGCTCCCGGAGGACGTGGTCGACCACGACACGATTGCCCGCCGTCTTCATTCCCGCCACCGCGATGGAAGCCCTGCACGGTGCGTTCCAGCACAGCGATCGTCTGGTCGTCGGGGAGTTCCCGTCGGTCTCGCATCGCATTGAATCCGTCGATTGAGAGATAGAAATACGGTTCTGGCAGAATGGGCATGAGCGCCTGCGCGATGTTCGTTTTGCCAGCGCTGCTCGCTTCGTTGAGGAAGATGATCCGACCTCGGGTGGAGTCGCAGGCACAGTCGGCATGGGGACTTGTCGGACCAGCCAAAACCGAGCGCGGGAGCCCGCTGGGTGGTCGTCAACCGGGTTCGCGGAGCCCTAAAGCTCGAACGAGATTGGCCACTCGCTTCGCAGAATTGCCGCGTACACCTCATCGTCCTTGGCCGACCCGTTGGTCGCATCCCCCACGGCCTGAACGCGCGCCGCGCGGGCAGTCAGGCCGGGTCTGCGATCAGCCTCCCCCACCAGCTGCCACTTGCGCTCTGCTGTCTGGCGCAGCACGATGGGTCCAGGTGGGGTTCCGGCGGAACTGGGCGCACCTGGCATGGCTCGGCTCCTCCCGCGATACTGACCCTGCGCTGGATTCCACGCCGCCGAGCCACCGTTTAGGCGCTGCCCTGAGCCTCTCGCAGGCTCAAGGTGACAGGGGTCACCGAGGCCGCCCGCGTAACCTTGGTAAGGCGTGCGGCCGGAAGGGTTCGGAACTCGAGTCCCGGCTGCCATCGACCGGTCCGACCGGGTGGCTCGGATGCGCTAGGTACCCCACTCCGCACCTGGACCGCCTTCTGGACCACCCGTGCTGTCGTGGTCCGAGGCAACCGTGCTCGTCGCTCACCGGTCCAAGACCCAACCTCGATTTCAGAGTCCTGCGCGGCCGCCCCAAACGAGCAGGTTCGTGGCCAGGCCCCGAGTCGAGCATCTCCTCGCCGCGTCGGCGTTGGCCACTCCAGGTTCGCGTGCTGGCTGAATCCGGATGGCGGTCGTAAGCCAGGGACGCTAGCCTCAGCGTCCAGGTCCCCATCCGGTTCGCTGTGGCCAGGGCGGACTGCAGAGGACTGATCAGGAGGATTCGAGGATGACCCGACGCGGGTGGCTGCTCTTCGGGGCGATGTGCCTCATCTGGGGCATTCCTTACCTGCTCATCAAGGTCGCCGTCCGCCACCTCGCGCCGGCGGACCTGGTATTCGCGCGCACCGCGATCGGCACGGTGCTGCTGCTGCCGATTGCCCTGGGGCGCGGCCAAATCCGCTCCCTGCTCACCAAGTGGCGTCCCCTCCTCATGTACTCCCTGGTGGAGATCGCCATCGCGTGGCTCCTGCTGTCAGATGCGGAGACGCGCATCTCCAGCTCGCTGTCAGGCCTGCTGGTGGCGGCGGTTCCGCTGGTCGGGGTGGTGATCGTCCGGGCAAGCGGCACCCAAGACCGTCTCACCGGGCCGCGTCTTCTGGGGCTGTTCATGGGATTGGCGGGGGTGGGCGCCGTGCTGGGGTTCGACCTGGGCCACATCACCGTTGGTTCCATGCTCGAGATGGCGGTGGTAGTGTGCTGCTACGCCCTCGGCCCCCAGATTCTGGCCCGAAGACTTTCGGATCTCCCGAGCCTCGGAGTTGTCAGCGGCTCCCTCCTGATCTGTACCGTCCTGTATGCGCCGGCCGCGATCGCCGAGCGACCGACCCACCTGCCGTCCCTGACGGTAATTGGGGCGGTCTTCGCCTTGGGGGTGATCTGCACCGCCATCGCCTTCCTGGTCTTCTTCGCGCTGATTGCCGAGGTGGGCGCGGTGCGAGCGACCGTGATCACGTACATCAACCCGGCGGTGGCGGTGGCGCTCGGGGTCGCGCTGCTCCACGAGCACTTCACCTTCGGAATTGGGTTCGGCTTCGCTCTCGTGCTGGGCGGCTCGATCCTGGCGGTCCACTCCGGGCGCTCCGCCCGGAGTGGACCGCGTGGCTCGACCGAGCCGGTTAGCGCCGAGGCTCCTGTCACCGGATCGTAGGCGCAGGACAGGCGGGAGGCGCTCAGGCGCAGGTCTGGCAGTGGCCGATCAAATCCAGCCGGTGGCTTTCGAGGCGGAACCCGGCCGCGGCCGCCACCTCCTTGGCGGTTGCGGCGACGTCAGCCTCGAGTCGGGCTGGGGCGGTCACATCCACGACCGAGCCGCAGTCGACGCAGACCAGATGGTGGTGGTGCCGGGTTAGCTCTTCACTCAGCTCGTAGCGGGCGAATTCCCCACTCAGCTGCACCCGGCGCGCCACCGTGGCCTGCTCCAGCACCGCCAGGTTGCGATAGGCCGTGCTAGGGGGAAGCGCTGGGCAGACGTCCACGATCTCGGTGACAGTCAGAGGCCGTCCGGCGCGCATCAGCGCCTCCACCAACGCTCGCCGGCCCCCGGTGTAGCGCTGATGGATCGAAGCCAGGCGCTTGCCCACCCCCAGATGCACCTCGGACTCCGACCCTGAGGGTCCGCCGGGCGAGTGCGAAACGGTCGCGGCCTGCTTGATGCTGGTCACGGTCAAAAGTTACTCCCGCTAGGTTGCGACCGCAGTTGGCCGCGTGGTGGGAATGCGGATGGCGCGACCGAGGACCGCTCGGGATCGGCTCTCCATCCGCCCCCCTCTCTACGTTCCTCTCCTTTTGACCGGTACAACAGCAACCGATACATCGCGGACGGTAGCACTACCGGCGGTGCCGCTTTCGGAACGAGGCGTGGCCGGAGCCCTGGGACCCCGGGTGCACTCATCCGATCGGCTCCGACGCCACTTGACGTTGGGTCGGCCTCGACTGCAAGTAGGAGGCAAATCCACGCGCGACTCCGTAAGAACTTGCACCGAGCATCCCCACGAAGAAGCCGATTGGCCAGCCCGACAGGTAGGAGAGTGCAATGGACATCCAGACGATCAAGAGAGCGATACCCACCGCGAGGCCCATGGCCAACTCGGGACGTGCGGTGAGAGACCGGGCGGCCGCTGCCGGGGCGATCATCAGGCTAAACATCAGGAATGCACCTACGATCGGCACCGTCATGGTGGTAGCCAGGGCCACCAACAGAACGAAGCAGACTTCCATACGGCCAGCGCGCACCCCCCGCGCATCGCCCGCATCGGGCATCACCGAACTGAGCATGAGGGGCCGGAAGAGCACGAGGGTGGCGGCCACGCAGGCCACTCCCAGCCCCAAGATGGGCAGCAGTTCCGCACTACTCACTCCCACTACGTCCCCGAAGAGGAGGGAGAACATCTCGGAGGCGTACTCCTCGCTCATGCTGAGGAAGAGCGCGCCCAGGCCCAGCATCAGGACCAGCGCCAGAGCGGTCACTACGTCGTGCCGTCCCCTCCGACTGAGCCAGCTGATGCTCAGGGCGCCGCCGACTGCGAAGATTCCCAAACCTAGCAACGAGCTGAGGCCGAGCAGACTTGCTGCAGCCGCCCCGGCGAAGGCCCCGTTGGGCACAGCGTGGGCGATGAAGGCTGCCCCTCGCAGAACTATGAAAAAGCCCAGGACCCCCGCCACCACCGCGACCATGGTTGCGGCCAGCCAGGTGGTGACCATGAATCCGGAGAACATCTTCGCTACCGCCCCTCAAGCCGACGGTTGGCAGAAGACCGACCGGGATCCCGCCTCGGGAACCAACCACGAACTGGAACCTGAGTTAGGAGATAGAAGGTGAAGACCAGGGCGACGACAAAGAAACTCACTGGCCAGCCGCGGCCGCCAGGAGGCCAGTAGTAGCTGTCGTAGGCGAGCAGGATGCTCAGCCACGTCACCACTACCCCGATCAGCGCAGCCAACGCAAGGGCCGGCCCTGGGCGCCTGGTTAGTCGGAGTGCGCAGGCCGCCGGACCGATGAGTAAGGCAGTACTGAGTACCGCCCCGATGGTCATGGCCGACAGTGAAACCGCCAGCGCCAGCGCGACCAGGTAGCCAACGCCCACCGCCCGAACCGGGACTGCGCGCGCCGCGGCCATGTCCGAACTGAGCGAGCTGAAGAGGAGCATCCGGTACAGCACCAGCACTGTGCCGAGGGAGATGACACTCAATGCAACGATGACCGGCACCAGACTGCTGTCGATCGCGAAGAGCGAGCCGAAGAGGATCGTGATCGACGCGCCGGTGGTGTTGCTGAAGGTGGTGTCCAGATAGAGGAATAACGCTGCCAGCCCGAGGCCCGCGCCCAGCACGACTCCGGTTGCCAAATCTCTGCCTCGCGGCCGCCGCAGCCCCACCAGCTCGATCGCACCAGCGGCGACCGCGGCGATGGCCACGAATCCCAAGAGCTGGTTGACTCCGAGCAGGAAGGCACCCGACCCGCCGGTGGCGCCGAGGTCGGCTAGCGCGTGTCCAGTAAAGGACTGGCCTCTGACCACCGTGAATACCCCCACCACGCCGGACACCACTGACACCACCGTGCCCACGATCAGGGCCACTTGGACTGGGGAACTCTGGAAGAAACCCGGGCCGAAGACGAATCCCATCTGTGGGCCGTTCTCAGACCAGGCCAGGGTCAGCGATCGCGTGAGCGTGTTCGTGGTCGGTGGCGGATGTTTCATCCGAGCCCGACACCACCAGGACGCGATTGCGTAGCCGGATCACGTCGACCTGGCGCCCGTAGAGCTTGCTCAGGACCTCGGTCTGGACAACCTCTTCGGTGGTCCCACTCGCGGTCCTGCCTCCGGCTACGTAGATGATGCGGTCCATGGCCGGGAGTAAGGGGTTCATGTCATGTGCGGAGATGAGCACCGCGATCCGCTGCTCCTTGGCGATCCGGGAGAGCAGTGCCACCACCTCGTGCTCACTGCGGATGTCCAGGTTGATTAGAGGTTCGTCGAGGAGCAGCAGTGCGGGGCGGCTGATCAGGGCGTGCGCGATCAGGATCCGGCGCTGCTCACCACCGGAGAGTCGACCAACGCGTGCGTTGGCGAAGTGGGTGGCATCGACCTGCTGGAGCATTTCGTCAATCAGCTGTCGCCGGTGTCGGGAGGGAAGGGGAATCCCGATCCGCTGACCGTCTAGCCCGAGTCCGACCACGTCGCGGGCCCGCAACGGCATATCGGGATCCAGCACTACGGTCTGGGGGACGTACCCGATGGCTGGTTGCCGCCCGGAGCGAGTACGGCCGCTCATCCAGATTCGGCCTTCGCTGGCGCGCTGAAGGCCGAGGATCACTCGGAAGATCGTGGTCTTGCCGGCCCCGTTGGATCCGATCAGGCCGGTCATCTCGGCCGCCCGCAGGGTAAAGCTGATTTCCCGCAATACCTGACGACCCGACAGCCAGACGGACACCTCTTCCAGCTTGAGGACCTCCTCGCCGTCTATTCTGGTCGCGTCCACCTCCGCTACAGCCGAGTGGTGGATCGCTTGCTTGACAGGGCTCGCTCCAAGGCCTTGGCTTCAGCGCTCATCCAGGTCTGGTAGTCATACCCTGGCGTGGGCATCGTCTCGTACAGGCCCACCACCGGGATTTCCTCTTGCCTAGCCAGGGTCAGGAAGGAGACCGTGAGCGAGTCAGTCACCTGCTGGTTGTAGAGGAAAACCTTGACCCTGTGCTGCTTGAACAGGTTGTCTTGGAAGGTCACTTCCTGGGGCGACGGATCCACCCCATTCATGATGTCGGCCTGCAGCTTCCAGGGCGTACGGTTGTCGGCATCCACCGCCTGTAGGAGGTAATCGCCCACCGGTTCAGTGGTCGCTACTGAAGCCTTGGAGAAGCGGGCCTTGATGCGCGCGATGGTCTGGTACCACGGAGTCAAGGACTCGTCGAACTTCTGGACCTGGGTCCGAAAGTAGTGGGTCTGAGCCGGCACGAGCTTCCCCAGGTCCGCGGCCACCGCCTTGGCCACGGCCGGCATCGTGGCGGGCCTGTACCAGAGATGTGGATTAGAAGTGCTTGAGGGCAGACCCAGGAGCTCCTGGACCTCAATCACCTCCCGCCTCTGGTTGGGCGAGGCTGCCTCCAGCTTGTTCATGAAGGCGTCATACCCCACGCCGTTCTGCACCACCAGCTCGGCCTCACTGATCAACTGGGCTGTTTGGGTACTTGCTTCGAAGGCATGGGGGTCCGTGTTCGGGTTGCTCATGATGGCTTCGACCTTTACGTAGGGGCCCCCAATCTGGCCGATCACGTTGGCGTATTCATTCTCGGCTCCCACGGCCACCACCTTCCTCGTCCCGAGAGCAGAAGAGGCCTGCGCCACAAATCCGTTGCAAAAGCAGGTGCCAGTCAGCGCCAACAGCAGCCCCAGGGCACCCAGAGGAACCGCGCTCCGTGGGCGCGCCCGCCGGTCAACCAAACCGTCTCCGATGTGCACCTGAGACCTCGGCTCGCATCGATGCGAATGATAATCACTCTCGTTCTTTCTGTCAAGAACAGCGCCCGACCGGAAGCCAGCTTCGCCCCACGAAGCAGATGAAGTTTGAGAAGGGCGCCAGAACAATCAGAGGCCCCGATGGGGCAGGCACATCACGTGGGCCCCCTGTCAGTAGGCGGCTCCGACGACCTCGCGCCATTCGGTGGGCACGGTCTTCAGGTAGGCGGGCAGGTCAGTCGCGTCGAGTCCGGCCTGGGAGAGCGACGTCGGAAGCCCGAGCTCGGCAATCAGTTGGCGACAGGCGTCGGCCACTTCGTGAGGGCTTCCGACCTCGAACGCGGGCGCGAGTGCCGCCACCCGGTCGGGATCCCTGTAGGCCATCTCCTGGATCACCGCCGGTAGGAGGGCGCAGGAAGTGAGGCCATGGGGAATCCCAAAGGGCGCCCCCAGCAGCTTTCCCAAGGAGTGGCTGGCACCCATCGGCACCGCCGCGAGCCCGAGGGCCGCCCACCACGCAGCGATCTGCGCCTCATGGCGGGCGTCGACGTCCTCCGGATCGCGACGACAGCTCGGAAGGGCCGATCGCAGCCGACTGAGAGCCCCCAGCGCGAGGTAGCTGCTCAGCGGGTCCTGAACAGGCGACCACACCGTCTCCACCGCATGGTCGACCGCCCGGATACCAGTGCCCAGCCAGAGCCGTTCCGGGGTGTAGAGAGCGAGCTCGGGGTCCAGGATCACCACTCGCGGGGCCGCTCGGCGGTCCACGATGCTGCGCTTCTGCCGGGTCGGACCGTCGGTGATCCCGGCGCTGCCGGTGAACTCCGCTCCGGACAAGGTGGTGGGGATCGCGAGATGAACCGCAGTCAGAGCTCCGACCTCATGGAGCGCCGCCTTGCAGCCGTCGATGACGCTACCGCCGCCGACGCTCACCACGCCGTCGGCTCGGAGGTCGCGCAGCAACTGGGCCAACTCATCGACTGCCTGATCCGGGGTGTGCTGGCTCAGTCCAGTGAAGGTGGCTTGGTGGCGCGACTCGATCGCCTGCTCCAGTTTCGAGATCACCGCCGTCTCCTTCGCCAGGGTCGCGGCGCTCACGACCACCACCCGGATGGCCCCAAGCCGCTCCAATTCCTCGGACAGAGACCGGGCGGCACCACGGCCGTGGAGCACCCGCTCCACCGGAGAGGCGACGTGGGTTGCGGTCACAGTTCGCCTACTCGGCGAGGAACTGTCGCAGCACCATCTGAAGCACCCCCCCGTGGCGGAGCTGGTCGACCTCGTTCTGGCTGTCGACCCGGGCCACCACCGAGATCTCTCGGGTCCGGCCCGTCTGGTCCTGGACGGACAGGGAGAGCGTAGCCCGCGGTTTGAGCAGCTTGGCCAGATTGGAGATTGAGAAGAATTCGGTGCCGTCCAGACCTAAGCTCTCCGCGGATTCGCCCACTTGGAACTGGATCGGGAGCACGCCCATCCCGACTAGGTTGCTGCGGTGGATGCGCTCGAAGCTCTCCGCCAGCACCACCCGCACCCCGAGCAGGGCTGTCCCCTTGGCGGCCCAGTCACGGGAGCTGCCCGAGCCGTACTCTTTGCCGCCGATCACAATCAGCGGTACCCCTTCCTCGCGGTATCGGACAGAAGCGTCATAGATGGTGGTCGGCTCGCCGCCGGGTTGGTGGGTGGTGAACCACCCCTCCTTGCCGGCAGCCAGCTGGTTGCGAAGCCGTACGTTGCCAAACGTGCCCCGGATCATCACCTCGTGATTCCCGCGGCGTGACCCGTAGCTGTTGAACTCCCTAGGCGCGACGTCCAGCGATTGCAGGTATTCGCCGGCGGGGCTGGTCTGGGCTATCGCCCCGGCCGGGGAGATGTGGTCCGTGGTCACGGAGTCTCCCAGTAGGGCCAGAACCCGAGCTCCCTCGATGTCCGCAATCGGCTTCGGCTGAGCTGACATGCCTTCGAAGAGCGAAATCTCGCGGATGTAGGTGGATGAGGACTCCCACTGGTAGAGGGGTCCGGTGGGGGAGTCCATCTCGGCCCAGTGCTCGTCACCGCCGAAGATTCGCTCATATTCTCGGGTGAAGAACTCGGGCTTGACCGCCGAGGCGATCACCTGATCCACCTCGGCGGGGGTGGGCCAGAGCTCCCCGAGAAAGACGGGCTGGCCGTCTCGGTCCAGCCCGAGCGGCTCCTCCGTCAAGTTCCGGCGAACGCTGCCTGCCAAGGCGAAGGCGACCACCATCGGGGGCGAGGCAAGATAGGCGGCCTTGACCTGGGGATGGATCCGACCCTCGAAGTTCCGGTTACCGCTGAGCACGGCGGCCACCTGGAGGTTCTGTTCCTCCACCTCGCGCGCCACCTCGTCCGGCAGGGGACCACTGTTGCCGATGCAAGTGGTGCAGCCATACCCGACGACGTCAAATCCGATCGACTCCAAAGCCGGCAGCAGATCGGACTGCCGCAGGTAGTCGGTCACCACACGCGACCCAGGCGCCATGCTGGTCTTGACGAACGACGGGGGCCGGATCCCTCGTTCCATCGCTCGCTTGGCCAGGAGCCCCGCCGCCACCATCACGCTGGGGTTGGAGGTGTTGGTGCAGCTGGTGATGGCTGCGATCACCACCGAACCGTCCTCCAGTCGGGGCTTCTCCGGCGGGGAGGGGAGCTCGACCTGGGGGGGGAAGTTGCTGACGAAGCTCTCACCGATCTGGGCCAGTGGGACCCGGTCCTGAGGACGGCGGGGCCCCGCGACGCTCGGCTCGATGGTGTCGAGGTCGAGCTCGAGGATCTCCGAGAAGGTGGGGGTGGGGGAGTCGGCGGTCCGGAAGAGACCCTGCTCTTTGGTGTAGCGCTCAACCAGGTCGATCAACTCCCGAGGTCGACCGGTGATGGCGAGGTAGTCGAGAACGATCTGATCCACCGGGAAGAGCGAGGCGGTGGCGCCGTACTCCGGAGCCATGTTGCTGATCGTGGCCCGATCGGCGAGCGAAAGCCCGTCCAACCCGTCCCCGCAAAACTCGACAAACTTCCCGACCACCCCGACTCCCCTCAGCCACTCAGTCACCCGTAGCACCAAGTCAGTGGCGGTGACTCCCGGCTGAAGGCGGCCGGTGAAGCGCACGCCGAGCACCAGTGGGGGGGTGAGCAGGAGCGGCTGACCGAGCATGGCGGCCTCGGCCTCGATGCCGCCCACGCCCCAGCCTAGGACCCCCAAGCCGTTGATCATGGTGGTGTGGGAGTCGGTGCCCACCAGGGTGTCCGGGAGGGCCACCTGGCGGCCGTTCTGATCGCGGAGCTGGACCACCCGGCCCAGGTACTCAAGGTTGACCTGGTGGCAGATCCCCATCCCGGGAGGCACCACCCGAAATCCGCGAAAGGCCTGTTGGGCCCAGCGCAGCAGGCTGTAGCGCTCGAAGTTGCGCTGGTATTCGCGCTCCAGATTTGTGGCGTAGGCTGAGTCGCTGCCAAAGGCATCCACCTGGACGGAGTGATCGATGACCAGGTCGGCATCAACCAAGGGGTCAATCCGACCGGGATCGCCCCCGGCCCGAACCATGGCTGATCTCATCGAGGCCAGATCGACCACGGCCGGGACTCCGGTGAAATCCTGGAGCAGGACGCGGGCCGGAAAATAGGGCAGCTCCCGCTCTCGGTCTTCCTCCGCCACCAGCCCTCTCCAGTTGGCAAGGAAGATGGCATTCTCCGGCGTGGAATGGCGACCGCCAGCTTCCCGAAGGAGCATCTCCAGCCAGACCTTGACGGTGCTGGGCAGCGGGTCGGGGTTCGCGATCCCCAGGTCGCGGAGCCGGCCGAGGCTGTAGTAGCTCGGCCCTCCGGCCACCAACTCCGCCCTGACTCCGAGGGGGTCCTGAGACGAGCCTACAACCATGCTTTCCCCACTCTTGGAACTCCCGCCGCCGACACTTCCATCTTAGTTCCTGACCGCCCCGACCACCCGAGCTGCTCCCGTTTGACAGTGAGATCAGCCGATGGCCATACTCGACTCGCCTTTTGGCGCGGGACCCACGGTTAGCCCCCGTTGGGACCTAGGACAGGGAGTTGCGGAGGACCGGTTGAAGACCAGAGGTGCCCACCTTGGCGGCAAGCTGCTCGCCGCGACCTCGCTTGGCATCCTAAGTGCGGGCATCCTGACCTTTTCCCCGGCCCTGGCGGCCAACACCAACTTCCTCAATCCCGGCGGTCCCCCCGCCCGGACCATCGACATGCTCTTCTACGTCTTCTTGGTCTGCTCGATCGTGGTTCTCTTGGGGGTGGGAGGGGCCATTCTCTACGCCTGCTTTCGCTTCCGGCGGCGGTCGGACGACGAGATGCCGGCCCAGGTCCGCGGCAACAAGCGGCTGGAGAGGGCCTGGATCGCCGGCCCCGCGGTGCTGCTGTTCGCGCTTTTCATCCTCAACGTCGTCAATGTCGGCTATCTGCGCAGCGGTCCGAGCGCGGCGACAACGGCTGGTCGCGATCCAGTCGCGATTCACGTCACCGGGCAGCAGTTCTACTGGACCTTCACCTACCCCGACGGCAAGAGCTCGATCCGGACAATGGAGATCCCGGTCAACACTCCGATCGGCCTGACCACCACTTCCAAGGACGTCATCCACGGATTCTGGGTGCCGGCGTTGGGGGCCAAGATCGACGCTCTTCCGGGGATCACCAACCACGCCTTCATCGAGGCCAGCGAAACTGGCATCTTCCAGGGCCAGTGCTATGAGTTCTGCGGTGTCGGTCACGACACGATGCTGATCACCGTCAAGGTCGTGTCGATGACCCAGTACCAGAGTTATCTCGGCAGTCTTTCCTGAGTTGGTTGTGAGGATTCATGAGCTCCGCTGACCTGCCCCTCTCCCGGCCGGTACCGCGCTCTTACGGCAAGGTCTGGGAGTGGGTTACCACCACCGACCACAAGCGAATCGCGATTCTCTACTTCTTCACGACCTTCATCTTCTTCGGCATCGGTGGTCTGATGGCGCTGCTGATTCGCACCCAGTTGGCCGAGCCCAACAACAACCTGCTCACGGCTCAACAGTACGACCAGCTATTCACCATGCACGGAACCACGATGATCTTCTTGTTCGTGATTCCGGTGTGGAGCGCGTTTGGGAATTTCATGGTGCCCTTGATGATCGGCGCCAAGGACATGGCGTTCCCCCGCATCAACGCTTTCGCCTTCTGGCTGGTGCCGCTGGGCGGACTGGTGATGTACAGCGGCTTCTTGCTGCCGGGAGGCGCCGCATCCGACGGATGGACCGGATACGTCCCCCTGGCCGAGAAGCTGTACACCCCCCAGGTGGGTCAAGACCTGTGGATCTTGGGGTTGCACATCCTGGGCATCTCGTCGGTGATGGGGGCAGTCAACTTCCTGGTCACCATCCACCGGATGAGGGCTCCCGGGATGACCTGGTTTCGCATCCCCCTCTTCGTGTGGTCGATGGAGGTCACCTCCGCTCTGGTCCTGCTGGCCTCGCCGTTCTTGGCGGCCGCCCTGGCCATGGTGCTGTTGGATCGCCAGCTGGGGACCAACTTCTTCAACCCGGCGTCGGGCGGGAATGCTGTCCTCTATCAGTTGATCTTCTGGTTCTATTCACACCCAGCGGTGTACATCATGGTGCTGCCCGGGTTCGGTCTGATCTCGGAAATCTTGCCGGTATTCACCCGTAAACCGATCTTCGGCTACCGGGCCATGGCGGTCTCCATGGCGGCCATCGGGGTACTGGGGTTCATGGTCTTTGCCCACCACATGTTCACCGTGGGTTTGCCATTGCCGGTTCAGATCTTCTTCATGGCGAGCACGATGGTGATCGCTGTACCGACCGGGGTAAAGATCTTCAATTGGTTGGGGACCTTGTGGGGTGGTTCGATTCGGTTCACCACCTCGATGCTTTTCGCGGTGGGATTTGTCCTGATGTTCCTCATCGGCGGTTTGGACGGGGTTTTCCTGTCGTCTTTGGGCATTGACTACGAGCTCAACGGCACTTACTGGGTGGTCGCCCATATCCACTACGTGCTGGTCGGAGGGTCGCTCTTCGCTGTCTTTGCAGGGCTCTATTACTGGTGGCCGAAGATCTTCGGTCGGTATCTCGGCGAGCGCCTCGGTAAGTGGCACTTCTGGCTGCTGATCATTGGGTTCAACCTCACCTTCATGCCGATGCACATCCTCGGGGTGCTGGGGATGCCCCGTCGGATCGCGACCTACGGCATCGACCGCGGCTGGGGCGCACTCAACCTCACCTCGACCATCGGGTCGTTCATCATCGGGCTGGCGATCCTGGTCTTCTTGTACAACGTCGTGCTGTCACTGCATGGCCCCAAGACCGCTCCCAACGACCCCTGGGAGGGCAACTCCTTGGAGTGGTACACCACCTCCCCGCCGCCTCCGTACAACTTTGAGGACCTGCCCCCGATCACCAGCGACCGGCCCCTGCGGGACTGGCGGCTGTCCGGTCACCAGATAAATCCGCCGGGCACAGCGCTTCCTTGACCCGGAATCCCCTGGGGCTAATTCCCCAGCGACTCTCCCGGCTGCTTCCGATCCTGGCACTGGTGACCGGGGTGCTCACCTACTTCCTGGTGATTCTGGGCAGCACAGTCAGGGTCACCGAGTCCGGGATGGGTTGCCCCGGCTGGCCGCTCTGCTATGGCCAGTTGGGCCCGATCGACAACTTCCATTCGATCCTGGAGCAGTCCCACCGCTACCTGGTGTCGTTGGTCACAGTCTTCGTGATCCTGACCGCCCTGGCCGCCTGGCGCTACGCGCGCCAGCGCCCGGCCGTTTTCCGGCCCGCCCTGGCGGCCCTGGTGATCATCATTATCCAGATCATCCTGGGTGCGGTTACCGTCATCACCCACAACGCCCCGATCACGGTCGCGCTGCATCTGCTGACGGCGATGATCCTGTTGGGGGTGGTGTGGGTCACTGCGGTCGCGACTCTGGTCGAGCGAAGACCTGGGCTCGTGCGACGGCTCAATCCCGTCGGCTGGTGGGCCGGGGTTGCCACCTTCCTGGTGATGATCTCGGGATCGCTGGTCGTCGACGGGGGAGCAACTTACGCCTGTCCCTCCTGGCCTGGCTGCACATCCTCCTCCGGCCAACCCCAGCAGTTGGTAATCATTCAGGACGTCCATCGACTGATGGTGCTGATCGCGACCATCCTGATCGCGCTCTTCGTGATGCGCGCCGCCCGGCGCTGGCGAGGAATAAAAGGCGCGCGCGCGGTGGCCGATCTCCTGGCCGTACTGCTGTTGGCGCAGATCGCCGCCGGCGGACTGGTGGCGACTCTCCAAGCCCCGGACGCGCTCCAGGACCTGCATCTGGCGCTGGGATCCGCCACCTGGGCGACGGTGGTGATCCTGGCGACGATCGGATGGCTGGCAGCGGCAGACGCTGGCTCGGCCAGCACCACCAGTGCCTCCGACCGTGGTTTACTCGGAGGTGTCAATCCCACGCCACCGCTGGCGCAGCCGGGAACAGGGGACCACTGATGCAACGCAAAGAGGCCCGCGCGAATGTGCGGTTCGGGCTGCTCCTGACCGGGATCGGGATCCTGATGCTGGGACTCGGATTCATCTGGGCTGTCCTGTACCTGGCGGCTGCGCATGCCAAATGAGGAGCCCTCGGTGGAGTCACCGTTGAGCCACGGAGAGGAGGACCCCCACCATCTTCCCGGACCCAGCTTCTGGCCCATCCTGCTGGCCATCGGGATCGCCATGTCCCTGATCGGCGTGATCACTAAGCTGGAGGTGGTGATCGTCGGCTTGGTCATCACCGTGGTGTCTCTGGGTGGCTGGGTCCGCGAGGCGAGGCACGAATACCGCTCCTTGCCCTAGGTTGCGCCGGGCACCTCCTCATCTCTCGGGTGAGGCCCGATGCCCCTAGCCAGTTTGCTGGTCGCAGCGGTCCCCCCGTCAGGGGGCGTCGGATTGGGGATCGTGATCTTGGCCGTCGGTCTCCTGATGGCGGGCGGCGCCGCCATCAGCCTGCGGAGCATCTGGGCGCGGGCGCGGGCTGAAGAGCCGGTGGCCCGGCAGGGGCCGATCCAGGAAGGGTCGCGACCCCTTCGCTCCCCTGGGGTTGGAGAGCTCTCCGGATGGTTCCGCATGCTGGTCAGCTTCGACTTTGGCTGTCTTGCACTTGTTTCCGTGGTGCTGATATTCGCCGGTCTGGCGGTGATTTTTCGGTCGCTCTAGATCCACCCCCACCGGATGGCGCCAAGCGACTTGACTAGATCTAGTCTGACCAGATATGATCCAGCGTGATGGCAACGAGCGTCAACATTTACGAGGCTAAGACCCACCTCTCCCAGTTGCTTGACCGGGTCGCACGTGGCGAAGAGATCGTCCTCGCGCGTGCCGGCAGACCGGTTGCCCGACTTGTTCCGATCGGACATCGAACTGAGCCGCGCGTGCCGGGGGCTTGGCGCGGTTTAGTCCACCTCGCCAACGACTTCGATGAGCTGCCTCCAGAAGTAGCTGCCGCGTTCAGGGGAGAGGGGCAGTAAGAGTCCTACTAGACACCAATGTGCTTCTGTGGTGGCTGGCTGACCGGAGGTTGGCGCCGGCGGCTCGGGCAACGATCGCGGATCCGTCTAACGGGGTGTTTGTCTCGGCCGCGACGGCCTGGGAGATCTCCCTCAAGAGCTCGCTTGGAAAGCTCCGAGCACCGGATGACCTAGCTGCACAGCTGGAATCAAACGGATTCACGAGTCTTCCGATCTCCCTTGCCCATGCTCTGGTTGCGGGCTCTCTCCCGAGACATCACGACGATCCGTTTGACCGCATGCTCGTGGCCCAGGCGCAGCTCGAGGAACTCAGCGTGGTTACGAGGGACTTTCGCTTCGCTGCCTACGGTGTCCACTTGGTCGAGGCCTGAACAACCCAGGTGCCCTGTGAGCGACTCAGCTCAGCAAGCAGGAGATGGTCAACAACGCGCAGTACTTAGAGCCCAATAGCCTGATCCGTGCGCCCATCTTTTCCGCCCAAGCCCGCGGCCTATCCGGTGGAAGCGGCTTCATGGGCCGTCAGCGCACCTCCCCTGCGCGATGAAGAGTCGGAGTCGCGAGGAGGAGTTCACCCTATTTGAATGTTGATCTTCCTGAACTGACCGTAGCCGATGCCGCGGCCTGGATGCGATGGCTCGTGAATCACAGCCGCGATCACCTGGAGGCGTGGCTGGTGCTGGCCAAAAGGGGCACTAGGAACCCAACCAGTCTTAGTGTTGAGCAGGCGCTCGACGAAGCTCTCTGTCATAGCTGGATCGATGGCCAGGTCCAGCGGCGTGACGAGTTCACCTACCGCCGGCGGTTCACGCCGCGATTCACCCGCACCCAGTGGTCGCGGAATGACATCCAGAATGTCGCCCGGTTGACCGGCGAGGGCCGGATGCATTCGACCGGCTTGGCCGCGGTGGCGCGGGCCCCCACCGATGGGAGCTGGGATGCGGCCGATGCCCCCCAGTACGCCATGGAGATGCCCGAGGAGCTGGCTGCCGCACTGGAGCTCATCCCTCGCGCCCACGCCACGTTTGAAATCCTGACCAGCCAAAACCGATACGCAGTGGTCTACCGGATCAGTCAGGCCACACGGGTGGAGACGCGGTCTCGGCGCATCGAGCACTTCGTGGCCATGCTGGCGCGGGGCGAGACGGTGTACCCCAGCGGCGGGTGCGGGCCGATTGAGAGGGGTCGTGTCACCTGATCGGGATGGCGCACCAGTCTGCCTGGAGACCCTTGCGAAACCAGTGCAGGTGGAGCCAGGTATCGGCCGCTACCATGGTTCCCGGTGAAGGTGGCGATCTTGGTCCAACGCCGTTTCGAGGTGCTGGTTGGCGCCTGTTTCCTAGGCCTCGCCTTCGTCGGGGTTGTGTGGATCTTGATGGTCCTGCTGAAGGCCATCAACCCAGTTGCCTTTCACTTCAACTTGCTGCTGGACATCCTCCCCTGGTTCACGCCAGTGTTGCTGGTGCTGGTCCTCTTCGGACCGCTCTACTGGAAGGTCGCGGGGCTGCTCGCCGGCCCCCCAGGCGGCCTGCAGCGACTGGCCGAAGCCAGGTACCAACTGGTGGTGGGCGCGTTCTTCTACCTGCTGGCGTACACCCTGGCGATCTGGCTGAGCATGAACGTCCTGCGGATCTGGGATGTCTACGATTTCCACTTCAACCCGCTGGTCGACTGGCTGCCAGCGATCGTACCGCCCTGGGTGGGGTGGACCATCGGCGCCCCGCTGGTCTGGCAGGCGCTCAGCGCCATCGACGCGCGCACCCCGAGCCATCAGTGGCGGGGTCCTGACAGGTCGGCGGTTGCGGTGATCGGGATATTTGCGGGGACTCTGCTCACCGGAGGTGGCCTGCTGCTCAACGAGGGGGTCTACGGCGTGACCCAGCAGTTGTCGCTGACCGTGGCCCAGAACATGATCGCCCTCGGGGTCGTCGTCCTTGCCGGCGGTGGGCTGGCAGGCGCGGCGCTGCTGCTCTTTCTGTGGCGGGGCTGGCATCGAGGAGCTGAGCTTCCCGAGCGCAGCAACGCTCTGGACCGCTTTCGGGCGGTCCGGGGACGCATGCTTGCCCATGCTTTCGTGCTGACCTGTCTAGCCTTCGGACTGGCTGGACTGCTGATGGCCGCTTTTCAAGCCATGGACCCCTACGACTTCCACTTCTACCTCGCCCTGGACATGTGGGGCATCGGTGTGCCCCTGTTCCTGGGCTGGTTTCTCGTCCTCACCGTCAGCCGGGCGATCCCCGCCCTGCTGGCCCGGCGGGACCCCGCCCACTTCAGTGAGGGGGCTGGAACCGCCCTGGGACCGACCGGCCCGGCGACCGCCGAGCGCGGTTGGGGGTACTCAGAAGGCGAGTTGACGCGGTCCGGCTCCCGCGCCTGATCGCCTCCCCCGCGCCTTGATCCAGGGCACCCCACTGGATCGACTCGAGTTGCCTGCGGGCCTCGATCTAGACGCCTCGCTGGCGCGCTTCAGTCGCCATGGGGACGACCTGATGGACCGCTGGGATGGCCACAGATTCCTGAGGCCGTACCGGATCGATGGCGAGGTGGGAGCTGTCTGGCTGCGCCGCACCGGCACGGATTCAGTCCTCGAGGTGGAAGTGAGTCCCAGACAACCTACGGCAGGTCTGCGTGCCCGACTGGACTCAATGTTCGTCGACGAGCGAGCCCCTCTCGCGGCGCTGGGCCGGCGCGATCCGGTCATCGCCGGCCTCATGCAGCTCCATCCCGGAGTCTTCCCGGTCCGGGCGCTCGATCCCCTAGGAGCACTTCTTGCCATGGTCACTGCGCAGCAGGTGAACCTGACCCTCGCGCTAACGGTGCGGCGGGCCATCCTTCAGCGCCTGGGGCGGCGGATGGCCTTGGGGGAGGAGTTCGTGATCTGCCCAGATCCCGAGCTGATGGCTGCGGCTACTTCGGAAGTGTGGGCCGAGGTTCACCTCACGAGAGCCAAAGCCCGCTGCCTGGGGGTTCTGGGAGCGGCCGTTTGCAGTGGCGCACTCGACTTCGAGGCTCTGGAGTCGGCATCCGACGCCGAGGTGAGAGCGAGGCTGACCGAGCTGCCCGGACTAGGCCCGTGGACGGCCAGTCAGTACCTCACCCGGGTACAGGGTCGTGCGGTGGTGGTGGCCGACGACCTAGGAGTGCGCAAGGCAGTCCAGCTCGCCTACGGGCTACCGCTGATGCCGCTGGCCAGCGAAGTCCTAGAGCTGACCTCCGATTACGGTGCGGCCGCGTTCAGTGCTCAGCAGCTGCTCCTCTACCACCTCAGCCGGATGAGCCGAACGCCGCCCACTCCCGTCTGAAGACCTGCGGAGCGGCTATAGATTGCCCCAACCCGGCGCATGTCGCGGGATCGAGCCCGTTCTCCCGCTTTCGTTCAACCGGTCCACAAATAACTAGCTGAGCCCCGCCTCCTCGGCCGTGCGTTCCAGTCGGTGTCGGTTGCTCTCCCACCACGCCTGATCGCCGGGAGCCATGCTGTCGTCGCCCTTGCGCCATCCGACGGCTCCGTCGATGAGCTCGCGGACGATATCAGCGTGCCCGGCGTGCCGATTGGTCTCGGCGATCACGTACACCAGGATCCTGAGCAAGGTTACCTCGTTCGCGTCGCCCCACCACGGTACGTGTCCGACAGCATCCAGCCCGAGTTTCGCAATCGTGGCATCCGAATGCGCCCAAACCCTGCGGTAGAGCCCAGTGATCTGCTCACTCGTCTCGTCGGCGGTGGCCCACATGTCCGCATTCACCTCGGCGTCGTCCCCGAACCACGGCAGTAACTCCTCGAATGGCCGGCCGAAGGTGTTACCCAAGTACCCCGCCTCGTTGATGGCGACATGCTTGATCAGGCCGAGCAGGTTCGTCCCGGTCGGCACCATGGGCCGGCGGATGTCGTACTCCGGTAGCCCTTCCAGCTTCCAGAGCAGGGACTCGCGGGCGTCCTGGAGATCGCGGTGAAGTTCTGACTTCGGACTCTCACTGGTCATGCCGGATATTTTGCACTCCGGGTCACGTCAGCTCAGCCGGGGTCGGAACCTCTCGACAGAAGGACTCAGGTGGGCCATCGGTCAGTTGGGCACCGGAGAAGCCACCTAGCCCACTACGCCGTCCATGCCAGCAGAGCCATTTGGACCGCGAACAGGCTCTCGCGGTGACTCGACCAGAGGTCGTAGACGTCCTCTGGTAGGTGCGGGAGGAATATCGGTGGGACGGCCGCGGGAAGAGTTCTCCGGCAGAGGCCGAGGATGATCGGCAGCCATTGGGGCAGCACCGCCGCCATGCCCTGCTCGCCCAATTCGCCCCACTCTGCGACGGCTAGATCCTCCGCCGCGATGGGGAGGATCTGCTGCTCCTCTTCACCTAAGTGCTGCTCCAGCAGGTCGGTCAGGCTGTCCAGCAGCGGAGTGGCGTCCTAAGCCGTGCCCGTCTTGGACCAGCGCTCCAGGGCCTCGTTCGACCGGGTCAGTTGGTGCGCGATCTCCTCGTGTTGTGCCTCCATTCGGGTCACCAGGTCCCGCTTGAACTCGACGCGCTCATTGAGCTTGGGCCACAGCAGTTCGTCCTCGGTCTCGTGATGGATCTGCAGCGCCACGAGGACGAATGCGTAGTGTTCGCCGATGAGTTGCGCGCGGTCCTTGACCCTGGAACGACCCCCTCGATGCGAGTGGGCGCCTCACCTAGCTTTCCCCGAAAAACGCCACGAATCATGAGCATGTCGCTGGTGTCTGGCCGCTCCGACAGTGGGTTTACCGCCAGGACCACTTCTGAGCGTGGCTTCGCTTCGCCGATTCCGGCCACAGCAAGCGAGGTTAGCCAGGGTCAGCTTCCAGAGGCGAGATCTCGCAGCCTGCCATCACGTGGTCTCTGGGGACCGGTGCTGGGATGTCCGCGGCACCAGAACAGTCGGTGCCGCGAGCTCGTCGGTTGGTGGCACAAGGTGGGCGGTGGATGGCGTCCGCTAACCCGCTGACGGGAGCGCCTCCAGCTTGGACAGCACTAGAGGATCTATCTCCCCTCGGCTGGAGAGGCGCTCCTCCAGGTTCTCCTCCGAGACCCAGGCGTCGAAGGCCGACCAGAGCTGGTCGGTGCTGCCCCCCGTCGGAAGCCGCCCCGCCCGCTCCAGGGCGTTCCGCAATCGGGTGTACATGGCGTCATCCACGGGCAGCATTGACTCAGGCGACGCCTTCTCAAAGTAAAGCCGCCACAGATCCAGCAGCCGAGATAGCTCGGGGATGGGCCGGGGGTGGTCCTCGACCCGCAGGTCCACCATTCGGTCGTCGAATCCCCCGTAGCCGGCGTGTCGGCGGACCACCAAGATCGCGGCGGACTGCCGCCCGCGTCGATCGCCGCCGGCCAGGTCACCGGCAGCCAGGGCGGCCATCAGCCGGTCGACCAGGTCGCCGGTCGAGCCTTCGAACACTGAGAGCAGGGAGTCGACCACCTCGGGGCCGGCGAGGATGTTGCCCTGGCAGGCGCACCCTTTACCAGTCCGCCCTCCGGCCCACTCGAAGCACTGCGATCCGGTGTAGGTGGCGGCGCCTCCGTGCCGGTCCACCACCCCCAGCTGGCGGTGCTCCCGTCCTTCGTCGTCGCCGGTGAGCACCTCGACCACCTCACTGGCCGGTCTGCCCGCCTCCAGCAGGTCCAACCCCAGTTGCTTGTAGCCCGTGTTGGCCATGGCCTGGGTGGCGATGGCGCCCACCTCCGCCCGAGCGGCTGGCACCGCGCTGCCCACCGCCAGGAACTTAGACGCGACGGCCACTCCCCAGTCCACGCCGTCGGTGGCGACGATCGAGAAGGTCGCGATCCGAGGGGTGCGAGGCAGAGCGAGGCTCACGGCTGGCAGGATAACTGGTTGAGATGGCATCCAGCGAGCCCGCTGAGGCGGGTCCTCCCACTCCGACACTCCCCACACTCGAGCTGTTCGAGTACGTCCCTGAGCGGGCCCTGGTCGTGGTGGCACACCCCGACGACTGCGACTTTTTGGCCGCCTCGGTGCTCTCCGCCTGGTCGCGCCAAGGCTGTCAGGGCGCGGTCTGCCTGGTCACTGACGGTGACGCGGGCAGCGACGACCCCACCATCCCCGCCGGCGAGCTGAGCCGGGTCCGCCTCGCGGAGCAACGGCTTGCCTCGCAGCACCTCGGAGTCTCTGAGGTGCGCTGCCTCGGCTATCCCGACGGTGTCCTGCAGAACACCCTGGCGGTGCGGAGGGACCTGGTCCGGGTCATTCGCGAGCTGCGCCCGGAGGCGGTGATCACCATGGATCCCACCAACCGGTGGTTCGGTCGTGGCTACCTCAACCACCCTGATCACCGGGCCGCCGGGGACGCTGCCCTGGACGCGATCTTCCCCAGCGCCAGGGACGCCAGGGCCTTCCCGGAGCTCCTCCGCGAGGAGGGGTTGCAACCTCACAAGGTGCGGTTCGTCTTCGTCGGCGCCTCCTCCGACTCTGACATCGCCATCCCTCTGCAGCCCATCGACCTGGAGAACAAGATGGCTGCCCTCGGAGAGCACCACAGCCAATTCGACGCCAGCGACATGCGAGAGGGAATGGAGCGTGGCGCCCGGGAGGTGGGTCGGCGGTGCGGGGTGGAACTGGCGGAGTGCTACCGGTTCTTCGACCTGGTCCCCAACCCCTCCCAGCGCGCCTACCGGAGAGAGATACAGAAAGATGCCGCCACCCTGCAGGCGGAGCTGCTGCCCGAGCCACCAGAGCCGGCCACCGACTGGGGCTGACGCTTCAGCCCGGCGGCCTCGCTCGCCTCGCGGCGGCGGACTTGGGACCCGCCTTACGGTTCCCTGACCGATGCTTTGGGCCGCCATCCTTGTCGCTCTCGTCCGCGCGGGCGGTTGCTCTGGCCACCTCCGCGCTGACCTCATTCAAGAGCCTGGCGGACCGGTTCACCACCACCACTGCTAATCCCGCCACGCCACCGACCGGACCTGGGCGGCGGGCTTGCTGCCTGAGCCACCCGCCCAGAACCGATACCGCCAGTGGCCAGGCGGCGATCAGAGAACCGCCCGGGATCCCTCGCTCCCGGTGGGACCCTCGCTCCCTCAGCGCCACCAGCCGGGGTCCCCAACCGCAGTCGACCGGCGGTGGTGGATCACGCTGACCAATACCAATCCTGCCACCACGGCCGCCGCGACAACGTCGCCGAGGAGCTGGTAACCGAAACCGAACGCCACCACCGCTCCCACCACGGCCAGGATCACCACTGGAACGCTGAGCCGGACGCCGAGCGGCACGAGACGGTCGCGCCAGCTTGTCCGCTGCCGAACCCGAGGCCCCTCCGCGGGGAGCTGGCGGTCCGAGAGGGCGCTCCACCAGGGCGGCGGGACCGATGCCCCCGAGTCTGGGGACTGCTGATCAGGCCGTCGGCGCGGGTCTGAGCCGTGAGGCATGCACAAGACCTCGAGACCTGGTGTCTCTACGGGGTCGCCGAGATGACGACCGTGATGGGCCTAGGATAGCATCCGGTGGCCGCAGCTTCGGGTGGGAATCGGGTTCGACGAGCTGCCGCTGAGGAGGTGGACGGGGAAGGTAGCCTCTCTCGGCTGCACCGGCAAATCCTGGAGTGTCGACGCTGCGAGGAGGGGGGACTGCTGGATCGTGCCGCCCCCGTCCTGGCAGCTCCGTTGCTCAGCCGCATCGCCTTGGTCGGGCAGGCCCCGGGTCGGGTGGAGGAGAGGGTGGGACGCCCCTTCAGTGGTCGGGCCGGACACCAGCTCTTCCGCTGGCTCGCGGAGGCGGGGCTCGGCGATGAGGAAGAGGCTCGACGCCGAATCTACCTGACTTCGATCACCAAATGCTTTCCCGGCCCCGCTTCCTCGGGCGCTGGCGACCGGCGCCCCAGCCCGGCCGAAGTCGAACTGTGCCGCGGCCACCTTGAGAGTCAGCTCTCGCTCCAGCAACCGTGGCTGATCCTGGCAGTGGGGCAGATGGCCCTGGAGCGCTTTCTGGGCCAGCTCCAGATGCACCTCGCCGTGGGTCGAGTTTTCGGCCCGGCGGGAGTGGATCTGAGTCCTGGGGATGCCATTTTGTCTTCCGATCGGCCCCTGCTACTGCCGCTCCCGCACCCCTCGGGCGCCAGTCGCTGGCTCAACCTGCCCGAGCACCGGGCTCTGCTGACACGAGCGCTGACTGCCCTCCGGGAGTTGACCCAGGTCGACTCCCTGGGGTGAGTTCCAGGAGCACACGGCCGGTATACTCGACCGCAGATCTTGGGTGGGATTGACGACTTGGATGTAGCCGGTGCGCTGAGCGCGCCCACTCCCGGGGAGGAGTCGCCGACTGGGCGGGGCCGGGCGACCCCAGATGGGGAAGTAAGAACCGAGGCCGCGCCCGTCACGGAACGCTCCGCCGACGACATCCTGGAGTTGATCTTCACTCCGACTCCCAGGGCCAGCCCCGCCGAGCAGGCGGAGCGGACGCTGCGCCGGCCGAAGGCACTGGTCTACGTGGCCATGAGCAACCGCACCTTCTTCTGGCGTCAGCAGCTCACCAAGTTCGTCCTCGACGAGGGCCGGGTGCCGATCACCCCATTCATGATGTTCGACTACTACCTGCTGCATACAGTCCCCAAGGAGTTGGTGCGCGAGGCGATGAACAACCTGATCGCGCGCTGCGAGGAGATGTGGGTCTTTGGGTCGTTGTCGCTCGGCCTAAAGGTGCAGGTGGGCATTGCCAAGCGGATGCGCAAGCCGGTGCGCTATTTCGACATCAGCGACCTTCCCTATCGCGTAGTCGGGGTGCCCGAGTCGATCGTCCCCGAGGAGCGTTGAGCGTCACTCTTTGAGCCAACGCCGCGAGTGCGCCGGCTAGAAGCTGGAGCAGATGATCTGACAAGAGCGGGAACGCGAGAGGATCCCTGGCTACTGCAGACGCCTCCCGGTACGTCTAGCTACTCCATTTACCGCGACCTGTCCCAGGACCCCCTCATCGTCAAGCGATTTGGGGACCGCTGTACGAGCTCCCTGGGTGACAGACCCTTAGGCGCTCAGGCGCAGTCGAAAGAAGAGGAAAGCGGGCTTAGTGAGCAGTAACCGGTAGGCGCTGGCGTCACGCTGAGCCAGCTCGGGTGTCGGCTTCGGTTCGCTGATGCTCTCGATGACGAACCCCGGAGCAGTGATGGCGCTGGTCATCGCGGTAAGTGGACGCCGCCAAAAGGTGACGGGGAAGTCTCGGCCTCCCTTGTTCCAGCTCTCGGTGATCTGGTCGACGGCGAAGTAGTCGTCCGGGCGGTGTAGCTGCCAGTCCATCGCCGGATGGTGGGTCGAGAAGACGACCAGCCCGTCACTGGCCAGGACCCTGCGAAACTCGCGGAACACTCGATCCCAGTCCCGCAGGTAGTGGAGCACGAGCGAGGCGACGACGAGATCCACCGACCCATTCGCGAGAAAGCGGAGTGGTTGCTCAAGATCGGCGAGGAGCACTTGGGCTCGGTCACCGACGCGGCGGCGGGTGGTGCGCACCATCTCCTCGCTGACGTCCATGGCGGTCACCGTTGCGCCCGCTTGGACCAGCCAGCTGGTGAGCGACCCCGGGCCACAGCCCACTTCGAGGACGCGTTTGCCGGCAACGTCGCCGAGCAGACGGATCGTCGCGGGCCGTTCGTAATAGGCGTTGAAGGCGTTGTCTTCGACATCGGCCGCGTAAGCCTGGGCCATCGCGTCGTACTGGCGGCCGACTCGTTCCCCGTCGCTCAAAGGCGACGGACCAGGTCTCGCTCCAAGCTCTGACGGGCCTTGCCGACCGCTCCCTGCAGTGACCAACCGGCCAGTCCCTGCTCCAGCTGGCGGGCCAGGGCGTAGCCCGATTTGGTGGCCCGAAGCGCGTCCCCGGTGTCCACCCCCGGCGGGGGCTGCAGCTCGGTGAGGGGTACCCCGCGGGACCAGTTGTAGACGTAATCGACGTAGTCCAAGGAGGGGCTGCGGCTCTCCGAAAGGCCCCACTCGGACTCGGTTTCGGCCAGGTCGCGCTGGGCCTGGCGCAGGCGCCGGGCGACCTTCTCCAGCCGGGCCGTCGGCATCCGTCGCTTGCCACTGGGGCGGTCCGGATTGCGGTCCTCGGCGGCCAGCATCACCAAGGTGGCGCAGATCTCCTCCGGGGACATCTCGTCCAGCCAACCGTCGGCCACCGTCTGGGAGACCAGGAGGGTGTTTTCGCCGTAGACCGCCGCCGCCAGCAGACCCAGCCGGGTGGGCCGGTCCTGGGCTAGGTATCCCAGCTGGGCCAGAACCGAGCGGTAGGCCTGCAGCTGGGTGCGGTACTCGTGCTCACGGGCCCGTGCCGCCGCCTCAGCTCCCTCCAGCTCCACCTGGATCTCGTCGACCTCTCGGCGGCTCGCCTGATGGTCGGAGAGGAGCGGACAGGTGGGACAGGGGGACGAGGAGATCCGACGCTCTTCCTGGCGGATCGTCCGGCGGAGCCGCTCCAGCCTTCCCGCCGGGTCCTGGGTACCCTCGCCGAAACGGCCCCGACGGCGGTCCCGGAAGTGCTGCCTCCGCAGCTTCCTGGATTCCTCCCGGGCCTGGTTCAGCCCGTTCCGAGCTCCCAGGAACTGGCTCAGCGTGCGTTCGGTACAGGCGATCTTGGGGTGTCGGAAGCGGCGCTGGCGCAGGTCGTCCAGCCGGGCCTCCAGATTGGGTCGTCGCTCCTTCAGGTTGTCCAGAGCTCGGATCCGCTGGTACTGCCCGAAGGACTGCTCCAAGAGCTCCTCCGCCTCCGCGGGGGTGTGCCGCCGGAGGAGGTTCAGGGTCATGTTGTAGGTGGGGGCGAACTTGGACTCCACTGCCATGTCGTTGCCCAGCAGCGTCTCGCAGATGACCCCCAGGTCTACCTCCGGGTCCCGGAGGATCACCCCGTGGCCGATGGAGTCGATCCCCCGTCTTCCGGCTCGGCCCAGGAGCTGGGCCAGCTGACCGCTCCGCAGCGCCGCGAAGCCCTGGCCGTCGAACTTGGTGAAGGTCGAGATGACGCAGGCCCGGGCCGGCATGTTGAGACCGAGGGCCAGGGTCTCGGTGGCGAACACGACCTTCAGCAGACCTCTCTGGAAGAGCGCCTCGATCGTCTCCTTGACGTAGGGCAGGAGCCCGGCGTGGTGCATGGCGATCCCGCGCCGCAGCAGGTCCATCGACAGCGAGCGCCCATAGAGCTCCGCCTCGTCGGGATCCTCCACTTGGGCCAGCCGCTCCGCCAGCACCTCGTCGATCTGGAACTTCTGGTTTAATGAGGTCAAGTCCACCCGGTGGGCACTGCAGCGGGCGAGGGCCTCCCGGCAGCCCCTCCTGGAGAAGATGAAGTAGATCGCTGGCAGCATCTCCAGCTCCGCCAGCTGGTCCAGGATCCGGAGCATGTCGTTCTCCGACGCCCAGGCCAGTCGGCCCCCACCCATCCGCCGATCCCCGCTGCGATCCTCCTGGGCCCGCTCCAGGGTGTGACGGTCGAGCCGCCCCTCGGAGTCCAGCAATGGCAGCAGCTGATTGCGCATCCCGAGCCAGGTGCGGAGCTCGACCGGACGCTCATGCCGCACCACCACCGCCATCTGACCCCGGCGCTCGGTCATCCAGGCGGCCACTTCGTCGACGTTGGTGATGGTCGCGGAGAGCCCGATGAACTTGATGTGCTGCGGCGCCTGCACGATCACCTCCTCCCAGACCGTCCCCCTCGGGTACTCGTCGATGTAGTGGATCTCGTCCAGGATCACCCAGGAGACCCTCTCCAGAGAGAGCGGGTCGTCGTACACCAGATTGCGCAGGATCTCGGTGGTCATCACCACCACCTTGGCGAAGGGCCGGATCGAGGTCTCGCCGGTCACCAGTCCCACGTTGTCCTCGCCGTAACGCAGGCAGAGGTCGCCGAACTTCTGGTTGGAGAGGGCCTTGAGAGGGGAGGTGTAGAGCACCCGCTCCCCGCTGGCGGTGCCCCCTTGCTCCAGGCAGCGCCAGATCGCCCACTCTGCCACTACCGTCTTACCGCTCGAGGTGGGCGCGCTGACCAGGACTCCCTGATGCCGCTCCAGGGCCTGGATCGCCTGCAGCTGGAAGGGATCCATCCGGAACGGCAGGGTGCGCTGAAAGGCCTCGAGACCCCGGGAAATCTCCTCGCTCAAGCGCTGGGCGGCTCGGGGAGGGCGCCCCGGACCGGCTCGGACCGTCGGTTGGTACGCCGCCAGGCGATGATCAGGAGGGGAGCTCCGATTATCAGTACGCCCAGGGCGGTCA